>Ga0209632_10000227_pt1 | contig 58746 bp, 58 predicted proteins | sample COG_10_FD_184754 | JGI IMG/M metagenome (GOLD analysis project Ga0209632, IMG submission 184754) | Pelagic Microbial community sample from North Sea - COGITO 998_met_10 (SPAdes) (version 2) | ecosystem: Environmental > Aquatic > Marine > Neritic zone/Coastal water | place: Helgoland, sampling...
CATTGAATAATTTTAATAGACACCAAAATTATATAATGGTAGTTAAACATTCTTAAAAAATATTTATGAAAATAGAAGTTAAAGATAATAATATTGAACAAGCACTTAGAGTTCTTAAAAGAAAATTGCAAAGAGATGGTTTTTTTAAAGTAGTAAAATTAAAAAGTGTTTACGAAAAACCTTCTGAAAAGAAAAAAAGAATTTTACAAGAAAATATTAAAAGAGTTAAAAAACTTAATAAGCTTAAAAATAGAATTTAAGTATACCGCGGGGTGGAGCAGTCTGGTAGCTCGTCAGGCTCATAACCTGAAGGTCGGCGGTTCAAATCCGTCCCCCGCAACCAATCTTCTTGATAAATTAATTAAATTTTAAACTTAGATTTTTTACTATCAACCAGAAATGCTTTAACAGTTTCTTTGGTAAGTTGATCAAAAGTTTTTCCAAAATTTTCTATTTTTTCAATGGTTGTGGGTGGAATTGTAATAATGTGGCAACCTAATTGTTTTGCTTGTAAATAATTATAGGGCTCTCTAACACTCGCCCAAAGTATTTCTACATTCTTAAATTTCTTAGCTAGGGCTATACTTTTTTTAAATTCTGGAACTGGATCTTTTCCAGTATCTCCTGCTCTGCCAGCAAATATTGAAATTATAACTTTAGTCTTCTTATTGATTAATTTTAAAATTTTTTCTGTTTGCTTTGCACTATAAACTGCAGTGATATTAAGTTTAATATCTAGGTTATTAAGTTCTTTAATAATTTTACTCATAAAAATACCTTTGGAGTTTGCAACTGGAACTTTTACGTAAACATTTTTTCCCCAGTTATTAATCTGAAGTGCCTGTTGTTTCATTGCTTTATATTCATCAGCAAATACTTCTAATGACACAGGTTTATTGTTGCAAATTTTTAATATTTTCTTTGAATAAGATTTGTAATCTTTTGCTCCAGCTTTTCTCATTAAGCTTGGATTGGTCGTAAAACCTTTAACTATTTTTTTTTTATTAAACTTTTTTATTTGATCTAATTCTGCAATGTCACAAAATATTTTTGTTGTCATTAATTTTTAGAGGTTTTTAGTTATATCCTCAGTCATTTTTTTTGCATCTGCAAATAGCATTAAAGTATTATCTTTATAGAACAATTCATTATCAATTCCAGCGTATCCAGGTGACAAGCTTCTTTTTACAAATAATACTGATTTACATTTTTCAACATCAAGAACTGGCATTCCATAAATTGGACTTTGTGGATCTGTTTTTGCAACAGGATTTGTTACGTCATTTGCCCCAATTACAAATGCAACATCTGCATTAGCAAAATCATTATTTATTTCCTCTAACTCAAAAACTTCATCATATGGAACATTAGCTTCAGCTAACAATACATTCATATGCCCTGGCATTCTTCCTGCTACAGGATGAATTGCATAAGTAACTTTAATGTCATTTTTCTTTAAGGTATCTACCATTTCTCTTAATGCATGTTGTGCTTGAGCTACCGCCATTCCATAACCTGGAACAATTATAACTGATGATGCATTTTTCATTAAGAAAGCTGCGTCTTCTGCATTACCACTCTTAACTGGTCTTTGTTCTTTATTTCCAGTTGATGCAGACTGTTCTGTTGCACCAAATCCACCTAAAATTACATTAAAGAATGAACGGTTCATACCTTTACACATTATGTAAGATAAAATTGCACCTGAAGATCCAACAAGAGCACCTGTTATAATTAATGCAGTATTTTCTAAAGTAAAACCTATTCCTGCTGCAGCCCAACCAGAGTATGAATTTAACATTGAAATCACAACAGGCATATCTGCTCCACCAATTGGGATGATTAATAAAAATCCTATTAAAAATGAAACAGCTATCAATACCCAAAAAAAGTTAGCTGATTGCGATGAGCAAAGTAAGTAAGTTAAAACTAGAATTGAAATTAACAATAAAGCATTTAGAAAATGCTGCCCTTTAAAAGTAATTGGCGAACCTGACATTATTCCTTGAAGTTTTAAAAAAGCAATTATTGAACCTGAGAATGTTATAGCACCAACCGCAGCTCCAATTGACATTTCAATTAAGCTTGCAAGTTTAATAGCACCTACTGATCCTAGATTAAATGCTTCCGGATTTAAGAAAGCTGAAATTGCAACAAAAACTGCTGACAGTCCAACTAAGCTGTGAAAACCAGCTACTAATTCTGGCATAGCCGTCATTGGTATCTTGTAAGCTATGAATGCCCCTATAAGACCACCCACTAGCAAAAAAATTAATACGTAAATAAGTCCACTAGAAAAACTTCCAACTGATAAAAAGGTAACAGTGATAGCTATCACCATTCCTAAAATTCCAAAAAAATTACCTTGTCTTGAGGTTTCTGGAGATGAAAGTCCTCTTAATGCCAATATAAATAAAACCCCTGAAACTAAATAAAATATTGCTGATAAATTTGCTGACATAATTATTTATCTTTCTTTTTCTTTTTATACATTTGAAGCATTCTTTGAGTGACTAAAAATCCCCCAAAGATATTAATGGCAGCAAGAGATATTGCTAAAAAACCAAGAATATTAGAGATTGTGAAAACATTGTCTGTACTTCCGGCCAACCCTGCAATTATAGCACCAACAATAATTACGGATGAAATTGCGTTAGTCACTGACATTAGTGGTGTGTGCAAAGATGGAGTTACACTCCATACAACATAATAACCAATGAAAATTGATAAAATGAATATACTTAATCTAAATATAAAAGGGTCTATTTCCATAATTCTATTTTATTAAAGTTTTTTCAATTATCTCATCTTCTAAATTAATATTAATCTTATTATTTTCTTTATCATATAAATTTGACACAAAATTAAACACATTTTTTGAATATAGATTTGATGCTGAAACGGGAAGCTTATTTAAAATATTTGTTTCACCCATAATTTTTACTCCATTTTTAACTACAATTTTATCAACTTCAGTAAACTCAGCATTGCCGCCTTGAATAGCAGCTAAATCATAAATAACAGATCCTGATTGCATATTATCAATCATAGAACCTTTGATAATTAATGGAGCTTTTTTGCCTGGAATTAAAGCTGTACATATTACAATGTCAATCTTTTTTAAAGTTTCAGCTAAAAGATCTTCTTGTTTTTTCTTAAATTCCTCAGATGCTTCTTTTGCATAACCCCCTTCTGTTTCTAAATTTTCAGATCCTTCAACAGTTAAAAATTTTCCACCTAAACTTTCTACTTGTTCTTTTGATACCATTCTAACATCTGTTGCAAATACTATTGCACCCATTCTTTTTGCAGTTGCAATTGCTTGAAGACCAGCAACCCCCGCACCAACCACTAACACTTTTGCTGCTGGAATTGTACCAGCTGCTGTCATCATCATGGGTATCGCTTTTTCAAAATTTGCGAACGACTCTATGACTGCTTTATAACCAGCAAGATTTGCTTGTGAAGAAAGAATATCCATCGATTGAGCTCTAGTAATTCTTGGTAACATTTCTAAAGAAAAAACATTAATATTTTTTTTAGATAAATTTTCTATTTTTTCTTTATTTGTATACGGATTAAATACTCCAATAAGTGTTTGACTTTCTTTTAAATTTGAAAGATTTTCATCAGATAATAATCCTAACTGAATAATAACATCAGCATTTTTTAAAGTTTCAGCTTCATTGATAGAAATCTTAACTCCTAACTCTTTATAATCACTGTCCTTAAAGCCTAAATGTTCACCATAATTTTCAGCTAAAGATATTTCAAAACCAAGGGCTATGTACTTTTTTGCAATCTCAGGAGTGATTGCAATTCTTTTCTCTATTTTATGATTTTCTAAAACTGAAGCAATTCTCATAGATTTTAATCTATAACAAGAATATTGACATTAAAACTAAAACACCTATGACAGCGACAGTTCCCCACAATACAAATTTTGTGAAATAGTTCCAAGTATCTTTATGGTTTTGATCATCCATAAAAATTACTTTTGTCTTGCTTTAAATTTTGGATTTGTTTTATTAATTATATAAACTCTGCCTCTTCTTCTGACCAATTTAGAGTTAAGATCTCTTTTCTTTAATGATTTAAGCGAGCTTTTTATTTTCATATTAATTTTTTTAGCCTGGCAATGTCCTACTCTTCCGTGTCTTAAGACAAAGTACCATTGGCGCTGAAGGGCTTGACTTCCGAGTTCGGAATGGGATCGGGTATTGCCCCTTCGCAATAATCACCAGGCAACGTCTTATACTTAAAAAAAAACACATAGTAAAGTACAAAAAGTAATTAATTTACTATCAATGTCTAGGTTTTAATTAATTTTCTACTCCAAGTTAAAAAGGGGAGGTACAAAATCATTATAATATTTAACCAATTATTAAATACATTTCCAGTTGGTGCAAACGGCCAAATATATATTAATATCCCAGAAAGAATGCAAATTTCAAAATCGGTAAAAAAATCTTTTCCCTTGAATTTATAAAATGCATGCTTGATTACATATGCGCAAAAGTAAATAAAAATAAATATTAGAAACAAAAAACCAATAATACCAGTTTCAGCTAATATTTGAATATATGTATTATGTGGATGAGACGAGCAGGATAATCGGCTTGCCGAATATTTAGAATCATTACAAAAATTTCTAAAATTTTTAACACCAACACCGATAACTTTATTATCTAAAAACATCCTATATGCTGTTATATAATGATGAGTATGTTGTTTTGAAAAAGTATAAATTTCTTCTTCATTATTAACTAAATTCATTTGCTTTATAGTTTGATCAACCATTCTGTTTTTTGCTGCAGGGTTAAGGTAACTAATAATCACTATCAAAAATAAACTAGATATTAAAATGACTAATCTTATTTTTTTCAATTTCTTGGTAAATAAAATAACAAATATTGCTGACAAATTTACGTAAAAAAAAGCTATTCTTTCACCGCTTAAAAAAATTAATATTTCTGATAAAATAAATATCAAGATTAGTATAAAAAAAAATTTATCTTTTTTTTTTAAAAAAAATATAGATAAACCAAAAAAAATTGGCCATAATCTACTAACGTAACTTCCTAAAATTTTTTCCTCTCCAAAAAAACTGCTTATCCTTGAACCACCTTTAAAACCAACTGTAAAATATTGAAAAAATCCATCAATTATTAAAATTGTAAAACATGAAAAAATACAATAAAAAAAATATTTAATAAACTTATCATCAGTTTCAAGAAAGGCTATTATGGCAATTATAAAAATACCGTATCTAAAGTAAAAAAAAGAAATCTTAAATGACGCCAAGTTAAAATTATTAATTAAACTATTGAGTATTAGATAGCCCCAAAAAACTAGAAATAAATAAAAGTATTTATTTTTAAAATATGAAAAAGATTTTTTTTTCAAACAATAGGTTAAAAATAACAAACTGATAATTGAAATAGATAAGTCGCTTAAAAAAGGACCTGTAATTAAAAAGAAAGGTAATAAAATAAATAAAAAAATTGGCAAATTATAAAAAATAAATTTTTCATTGATTGAATTAAATGTCATAGATTTAAAATTTTTTTTATTAACTAGGTATAATTATGGTGATATATATCACAATATAAGCTTGAAATTACTAGTAAAATCAAAAATTAATTTAATTATTAAGAAAGTTTTAATAATTAGACTTTAATTCTTATACATTTTATAAAATAAATATATCTAATTAATAAACTTTAAAATTTAATGCACATTGCCTTAATACACTATTCAGTAATAAATTTTTTCTTATTAACTGTATGCGCAATAATTTCATATAAGTTAAATTTTTTAGATAAACCAAGTAAAAGAAAGATGCACTCTAAAGCTACCGCCTATACTGGTGGTTTGGCAATATCAGCATCTTATATATATGCACTGCAATTGTTTAATATTCCTGATAATAGTTTAAACATAATTATATCAATATCATTTTTAGTAACAATCGTAGGTTTTGTTGATGATAAATATAATTTAAATACTGGTGGTAAGTTAAGTTTACAGATAATTCCAATTTTTTATCTAATTGTTTTAGAAGGAATGAATTTAAACCACATTGGAGACTATCATTATTTTAAATTACCCTTAAACACTTTTGCAATACCATTTACCTTAATATGTGTGTTATTTTTAATCAACTCTTTTAATTATTTTGATGGAATGGATGGTACACTTAGCCTTACATCAATTTCTGTACTAGGAATTTTATATTTTTTAACTCCAAATGAAAGTGAAAAATTATTTTTAATAACAGTTTTAATCCCAATATGTATTTTTTTATTTTTTAATTTTTCATTATTCAATCTTCCAAAATTATTTTTAGGTGATAGTGGGAGCTTGTTATTAGGATTTGTAATATCTTTTGTCTTGATAAATTTTGCTAATAAAGGAATAGCGCACCCTATCATACTTGCATGGTCTATCTCAATATTTGTTTATGAATTTTTATCAGTTAACATTGAAAGAATCATAAATAAAAGAAATCCATTTAAGGCTGGGCTAGATCATTTGCATCATAAAATTTTTAATAAAACTAAGTCAATTTTTTATACAAATATATTGCTGTTTATCATGAATATTATTTTTTTTGTTATTGGCTATTTTACTTTTGTGTATGCTGGTCCACTAACATCTTTAATTCTATTTATATTATTTTTCATAATTTTTTTTATTTTAAGAAATCTATATTTAACTTCAAATACTAGATAAGATTATTAATTTAACTAAATTGATACTAATTTTTAGATAAAGCTAATTCAAGTTCAAAATTAAAATAATACACAACTTATCGTTAGCTTAAATATTTTTAATTTTAAATAAAAATAAATAAAGAAAAAATAATTTTTTTTAATTATAAATTAAGTTTTATCTATTTCTTGCCAACCTTAATAAGCTACCAATACTATATGCTGAGGTGTCATCAAAAAAATGGGCTAATAAAGTTAGTCTATAACTTGAACAAACATCTAAAACTGGATGATTGGTGTGTAAAGATGTTTTGCCCAAAAAAAGAAGTGGCTGATAATCTAAAAAATTATCAGTTTTTTTTTGATGATACTTTGCGAGTTTTTCTAGGCTTTTCTTGGAAGCGAATTTTTTATAGTAAACTTTTTCAATAAAATTAAATATTTCATTACTAGGTAAGCTTCTAATATTTGGAAAGTATATAAGCTCACCAGCTGTACCTTTTTCGATTGAAGTGGGTATTTTTATTGGCAAAACAATGGTAAAAAGATGAGAGTCAAAATGAGCTCTATACATTTCTTTTGAGTTTCCAGGCTCAACTTTTCTAGCAATATGATATTGATTTGATAAATTCCCTTTGTAATTAAAAAATTTTTGCGCTAGATCAAGTAATTTTGGTGTTAAATATTTGTCAATCTCAATATTATCTAAAAATCTTTTGTGACTAGAGGGTAGTTCTTTGAACGTTAAGGGTCCCATTTCATTTGAGATATCATTTGCTATCTGCTCTAAGTCAAATTCTTTTAAAGAAGGCAATTTTACAGCTCCATCTTCAATAAGTTTCTCAAGTCTAGAGTCTATGTCATGCCAATAATTTTCTATTGTGTTTTTATTTTTCATTTAATATCTTTAAAAAAACGAACCATATTCGCAGAAGGAATTATTACTACAATTATAGTTAATATTATTAGCTTAAAATACAAGTATAATGATTTATTCTTTACATACCATTTTTCAAGTTCAGCTTTTCTTGGGGTAATTTTTTGTTGATAGGTTTTTTCAGAATCAGCACTATTTTGAAGAATCTTTTCTTCATCTCGAAAAATAATTGAAGCTACTCCCGAGAGTCCAGGTCTTATAGAGGATATAATTTTTTGATCATTTTCAAAATAAAAAGAAAACTGTTTCTGATGAAGGGGTCGAGGACCAATTACACTCATTTGTCCCATAAAAATATTAAATAATTGAGGAAGCTCATTCAATTTGGTTTTACGTAAAAATTTACCAAATCGAAGAACCCTAAAATCATTTTTTAATGTAACCGTACCTGCTCCCTCATTTTCACTATTTTTTAGCATAGTAGCAAATTTAAATAGCTTAAAACTTACCCTATTTACTCCAACTCTATTTTGTTTGTAAAATATTTCCCCTTCACCAGTAGCACTTAATATTACACTAATTAACATAAGAAGTGGAAATAATACTATAATTGCAATTCCTGAAAAAAAAATATCAAATAATCTTTGCATCATTTAAATTTTCTGAATAAATATATTTGAATTTACACCCTGATGAATTTGAAGCTCACCCACTAAATCAGCACCTTGATTTATGTAAAATGAATTAGCTTTAAGAGACTGCCCTACAATTATAATAAATTCAGAAATAGATGAAGATTGAAAATATAGTGATAATTTTTGATATAAATCGATTGCTATGCCTTGCCGTCGGTAATCTTGTTGAACACATATAGTTAGTAATTCAGCTTTTGGGTATCTATTTCTCTCAGATCCAGACATATGTCTCAAAATATTAATCATCTTTTTTATTATTTTTACGTTAAAGATTAATGGAATCAAGGCCTGTATAAGATCTATTGGATGATGGAGTATAGCTCTAAAAAGACCTGAGGTCCCAAGTGTACCAGCAACAAAGCCTACAAGTTTATAATCTTTATATTTCAATATCAAAGTTGAAAAATTTTCCTCATCAATACACTGATACATCAGAGCTAAAAATTTAACACCCAAACTAGGTAGAAAGCCAGTTTTTATAGAGTCTATATGAAGTTTTGCCACATCTAAATAGATTTGACTTCTATCAATTTTTTTATTTAACATTCTTTTCCAAAAAATTTTCTGGGACACTTGATGGAATATTTACAATACGGTCCTGAAGCCAAAGAGAGTTTTTAAGACCATCATTTTGACAATTTTGAAACATTGAAAGCTCAGACATCAATCTCCATACTGGACGAGTCATTACTCCTTTTGAATTTGTAAAATTTAGAAAGTTATCTCTTTTTTTTTTTGATTTAAAAACTAAGCTATTAAGCCAATAATTTGCTTTACTACCCTTTATCGGACGAACAATATTGATTTTTTGTTTTTTAAAAAAATCCATCCAATGATTAGCTAATTTTTTTTTAATTAATAAAAACTTATTAAGATTTTCCATTTGTGCACATCCCAATGCTGCATTAAGGTTTGGCATCCTATAATTATAGCCAATTTCATCATGTATAAATTCATATGAATGAGGAACTTTAGCCGTAGTTGTAATGTGTTTAGCCTGCTTTGCTAAATTAAAGTCATTGGTTATTAGCATGCCTCCGCCACCAGTAGTTATAATCTTATTTCCATTAAAACTAAGTGATGCCATTAAAGAAAATGTACCAGTATGCTTTTTACCAACATAACTTCCTAATGACTCAGCTGCATCTTCAACAACAGCTATACCCCATTCAGCACATATATCACATATTTTTTTTATCCGACATGGAAAACCAAATGTATGCATAGGAATGCATGCAGTAATTTTTTTTCCTGTTTTTTTGTTATAAGTACCACTAGAGCGTTTCTCAGCATTTTTCTTTAAAAAATTCTTTAAAGCAAAAGGACTCATACCCATTGTATCTTTATCTACATCAATAAAAATAGGTCTTGCCCCTGCATAACTGATAGCATTACATGTGGCTACAAATGTGAGTGCCTGAGAAATTACTTCATCACCTGGCTTTACACCACTGAGTTTAATTGCAATATGAAGAGCATTAGTTCCATTTACCATTGCAATAGCATATTTTGAACCTGTAAACTTTGCGACTTGCTTTTCAAATTCCGTGACCTTTTCCCCAACTGTAGATACAAAATTTGAGTCTATACATTCAATTAAATATTTTTTCTCATTGCCTTTAAATATTGGTCTATGCAGAGGAATAAAGCTTTTTCCAAAAATTTTTTTAGCTTCCTTTATAAAATTTTTTAACATATTCCTTATTTATATGTATTTTTTCTTAAAACTTATATCATTTAATTTTAGCAGAAATATTAGTAAAATATTATTATATTCAATTAAATTGATTCAAAAGTTTAACTTCAATTAAGCCTTGCTCTCTTTTTAAATTAACATAATTAATAATTTTTTTGAGTAAATCAAATTGTTTATTTGTTTGGTAGTAAAAATTCGATGGATGAAACCATATATGAAAACACTCATTTTGACTTATTGCTAAATCAATACCATCTTTAATTTTTTTAAACATTGAATAATTTGTTACAATAGACCTGATACCATTTTTACTTATCAAAAGAATTGAAGTTGGTACTTCAGTTAAACCAAATTTATCTATTAAAGGACTAACAGAATTAGTTTTAATAGGAATTACTTTATCTATTAAATTAGATATTTTACCTAACAATTTATTATATTTGTATACTTTTTTATACCAACTTTGATCAATACTTCGATAGGTTTTAAAATTAAATTTTTTCAAAACATCGAGATGAAATACATTATTTCTTGGAAAAATAAAAACATCAGTATTAATGTTAAATGATTTTAAAAAAAAAATCGATTTTTCAAAATCTTCAATGATTTCTTCATTGCTACATGTATTAAATTCTTTGTGAGCATAAGAATGTGAAGCAATCAGGTGCTTTGTTTTAGAATTTAAAATATTGTCAAGTATATCTGGAGCATACCATGCTTTCTGATTTAAATTACCCATCATCTTATTTTTATTGTCTAATAAGGCAGCAACAACAGCCCATGTTACTGGCATTTCATTATCATCAAAAATATTTAACAAATTTTCACAAACTAATCTTTCTGTGTCAATTATTTTTTGAACATTAGTTGAGTTTAATTTATCCCATACACCCCAAGCTAACTCGAGGTCTATAGATAAAACAAATGAAGCTTTTTTAGTAAGCATAATTATTTAGTATTTACCTTATTAAGGTTAATTTTAATATAATTTTGCAATATAAATGAAATTCTTGAGTATGCATCAATTATTTTAATTCTATTTTTATTAAGAAATTTTAATTTTTGATAATTTCTATCTTTAATTAGTCTTTTTTTTACAATTTTTAAATTAGTTTTCATTTTAATAATTATAAATACTGAATTTTTTAATAAATTTTTCAAATAATCGCTGAATAAAAAGGCAACGTGTATATCTGAAATCATATTATTAGGAGAGCGTAAAAAAGACCCGTAAAGACATTGAAATAATCCATGATCAATAATTATCGATTGATTTTTTTTTATGTGATATCTAATAAACCCTATTACATACAAATAGCTAAAAATACTTTTAGATTTTTTTATCAAATCATTAAATTTAATAAATTCATGAATTTTATTTATAAAAATTAAATCAAGAATTTGAATATTGTAAATAAAAAATATTTTGTAAAAAACACGAAAAAATCTATTTTTTTTTGAAATATTTAAGAAACTATCATTTAGTTTAATTTTGGAAGCAATTTTTTTTGCTTTATAACTTTTGCCTGAAGCAGAAAAACCATATAACTCAATTATTTTCATTTAGATCTTTAACTATAATTTTTATAATATTATTTATTGAATCTAATTTATTTAAGTCATTATTCAATTCAATAATCTTTTTGGATTTAAATCTACTATTAGAAAAAATTTTATGTCTAAAAATAATTTCATCATCAGTTTCTTTTGCTAACTTAAGTCTTTTTTTATTTCTTTTTAAACACGTGTTAACATCAGTAATCAATCTAAATTCTACATTTATAGGTTTAATTAATTTGTAAAAGTAATTTTCAGTCTTAAATAAAAAATAATTTAAAGTATTTAAATTATTATTTTTCTGTAATCTAGGACCATTTATATGACCAGTAAATTCAGATACATATCTATCTAAAAGGAAAATATTAGTATTATTATGAAAATAAAAAATATTAAGACTATAAAGAAATCTCAATAATCCTAAATTAATATTATTTAAAATTTTAAGAATACCAAGATTTTTGTTTGTCAGGCTAGATGATGTACTTTTTTTAGATATTTTTTTTTTAAGAAAAAATTGTTCAACAAATTTGGGGAAAGGTTTGCCAATATTATATTTTTTAGTTTTAAAATACTTAGAAAATAATTTTTCAAAATCCTCGATTATTGTTGTTTTACCTGAGGAATCTGCTCCACTTATGAAAATATATATCTTTTTTTTTAATCTAAATTTTTTATAACCAAAAAAATTCTTAATAAAAACTTTAAATAAAAATTTGCTTTCAATTAACATCGAAGCATAATCATTAAATCTTTTATAATTTGAAATATGGGTTAATATATTTTTTGAGTCATTGTTAGTATAAAAATTTATTTTTATTAAGTTAATTTTTATTTTTGAAAAATAAAATTTTTTTTTATCATCTGCATTTTTGATTAGTAACTTTAATTCATTAATATAATTATTTAAATCCCTATTAATTAAAAAACTACCTAACCATGATTGTTGTTTACAAGCTAATCTAATTTTAAATAATTCTAACTGTAAATCATAATTCATTATCCAAAGATTATTTTTATTGTCAAAAATTTTGTTTTCAAAATAATTATATAGTTCTGTAAGATCATAATTTTTAGATATTGAATTCCCTGTAACTAACCTAAAGTATATATGAATATGGTAAATTTTTTTATCAGTTATAAACAGGTAATGATTTATATCTTTATGATTGATCGTAGTAGATTTTACTTCGATCCATAGTTTTTCTTTTATAAATAATTTAAATTTTTCTTTATTTTTTTCATTTATATAAATATCTAAATTTTCTCTTCCATCTAAAAATTTATCAATCAAATTACAATTTTTCCAAACAACATATTCTATTTTTTTGTAATCTAATTCTTGAAATAAATCTAATAGATGATTCATAATTATCTTATAAAATAATTCTGTAATTCAATTTTTAGCAAAATATGTTTAACTAGGTTTGATATTAAAAATGAAACAGATAGTACCGTAAGATTAAAATTATTTACAGAAATAAAAATCAAAATTATTTGAAATATTGCACAAATTATAGAAATAGATTTTACTTTCTTCTGTTTATCACTCATGTTTAAAAAGAGAACTTGTGGACCAAAAATTACTCTTAACATGGAATTAACTAGCAAAATTCTAAGAATTAAAACATATTCAATTGAATAAATTTCAAAGACTTTATTTAAAACGAATTCAGGAAAAATAAATATTATTAAAAAAAATGGTAAAGTAGTTATTATTGAAATATTTCTGTTTTGGTAAAATATTTTTTTAAGTTTTTTTTTTTCATTTTTTTCTGAATTAATTGCATAACTTGGTGCATATATTGAGTTTAAAACTAACGGAAAAAAAAGTAAGCTAAAAGCAAGCCAATATGTTGAGCTAAAGTTTCCAATTGTAATTGGCTCATAATAAAAAGTACAAATAAATATTGAACCCCAAACTAACGAATAATTTATAAAGTCAATAACAAAATAATCTGGCAATGTTCTTGTTAATTTTTTTTTTAAATCTATAGCTTTATTTTTTGCTGATGTCTTTAAATTCAAAATAATAAAATAAAATAAAATAAAATTATTTACACTGAATATAAGAAGACAAGATAATAAAAAGAATAATGAAATTCTATAAATAGAAAGATTAACTTCTACAATATCAAAAAAAAGCATTATTAAACAACAAATAAATAAAATAAAACCTAAATCAGAAAAGTTTGATAGTTCAGGTAATTTGAGCGACCTTAATAAAGATTTTTGTATTTGAATAAACGTAAAAATTGGCAATGAAATTGCAATAATTTTTAAGACTCCTTTAAATTCCTCATTGTTATAAATTTCAATAGCTATTTGTTTCTCAAAAAAAATAATTAAAAATGAAATAGCAGAACTAATAATTCCTGAAATAATAGCAGCATAAATAATTAATTTTTTAATTTTTTCTTTATCGTTTTTTTCATAAAAAATACTCACTAACCGAAGAGTTGCATGATTTAAACCAAATTTAGAAAATATACTTAGAAAAGTTATTAATGAAATTGCCGCCGTTAACATTCCAAGTGTTTCTTTATCCATTAAATTGATTACAATAAAACTAAAAAAAATTAAACCAACACTTGCAAACAATTTACTGAATGAGGAAAATAATAATTTTGTTGTGATTTTATTTATTTGCATTTTTATAAATTATATTTGTAAATTAATGCTTATTAAAAACTCTATTATTCAACTTTGAATATTGAGCAAGTATTTCATCATAAAATATTTTTTTTTGAAATTTCTTAACTATATTTTTTCTTGCTGAGTTTGCTAAAGATTTACAAAATTCTTTATCTAATAAAATTTTTTCCATTGCAAAATAAAGACTTTCTTCATCTTTTGGTTTAACTAGCAATCCATTATCTTCATTTTGTATTATTTCATTGCACCCATTTATATCTGAAACAATTGATGGAACTTCAAGACTTCCAGCTTGCAGAACAACATTTGGAAACCCCTCTCTGTACGATGGTAACACTAAGCAATCACTTGCAGCTAAATACGACCGAATATCTTTCTTGAATCCTAAATTTATTATTTTCTTATTTGATACTATTATTTTTTTTGCTTTATATGAAATTGGGTCTAAATCCTTTTCTTCCCATCCTAATAATGACAAGCGTGTGTCCTTATATTTGTTACTTAATCTGTCAAATACGCTCAATAATTCTTCGATACCCTTGTCTTTTACGAAGCGACCTATAAAAATAAACGAAAACATCTTATTTAAAGCAAATTTTTTTTTATATGCAAGGGCAATCTTTTCAACTTCTTTTGTTCTATTGAAGTAGTCTGTATCAATCCCATTACTGCTTCCAGAGCCCATCACTAATATTTTGTTTTTAGGTATTGAAATATTTTTTAAAATAAATTTTTTCAATCCATAAGAATTTGGGTAAATTTTTGTGGCACATTTGTAAGTCAGCCATTCAACAAACAATAATATTTTTCTCTTTATTCCATTTGCCTCCATTAATGGAAGACCACCTACCGTATGCAACCTGTGGGGAATTTTACATAAAGCTGATGCTAACATAGAAATGACTCCAGCTTTTGGAGTGTGAGAATGTACTACATCTGGATGTTCTTTTTTTAATATTTTAATCATTTTTATTAGTGAAATTATATCTTTGAATGGAGTTATTTTTCGGGTCATATTAAGTGAAATAGTTTTTATACCCTCTTCCTTTTCATACTCCATAAGCTCTTTTCCAGCACTTGAAATTGCAATCATATCATGAAAGTTGTTCATATATTTAAGTTGCCCTTTTAATAGAATGCTTAGTGACATAGGTTTTGTGGTTACTCTAATAATTTTAAGTCTTTTTTTCACTAGAATATCAAACTCATCAATTAAATTTACAATCTTAAATCAACTTTATCTGAAGGAAATAAATATTTTAGATCATAAATTACATGTTTTTTTTTACCCAAATCTGAAATAGTTTTAATCCCCATTGATTTAAATTTATCATGTCCCACTGCAATTATAATTCCATCGTAGGTATTTTGATTAAGTTTCAAATTTGGTAAAATGCCATAAGTCTTTTTTATATCTTCATGATCAGCCCAAGGATCGTAAAGATCTAATTCACAATTATGTTCCTTTAATTCTTCAACAACATTTTTTACACCTGAGTTACGAATATCAGCACAATTTTCTTTAAAAGTTAATCCCATAATTAAAATTTTAGCATCTGCAATTGGAATATTTTTTTTTTTCATTGTTGCAAGTAATTGAGACGCAACATATCTACCCATGTTATCGTTTAATTCTCTGCCAGCTAAAATAAGTTTTGGCTTATAACCTATGCTCTCAGCTTTATAGGTAAGATAATAAGGATCTACTCCGATACAATGACCTCCCACCAAGCCAGGTTTGAATGGTAAAAAATTCCATTTACTCCCAGCTGCATCCAATACTTCTTTTGTATCAATATTCATTTTATTAAAAAGTACTGATAGCTCATTAATTAATGCAATATTTAAATCACGCTGAGTATTTTCAATTACTTTTGCAGCCTCAGCAACTTTTATACTGGGAGCTTTATGAGTTCCTACGATTACAATTTCTTTATACAAATCATCAACTACATCAGCAATTTCAGGTGTTGAACCTGAGGTAATTTTTTTTATATTTGCAACAGTATGTTCTTTATCCCCCGGATTCATCCTCTCAGGGCTATAACCACAAAAAAAGTCTTCATTAAAATTTAGTTCTGAAAAATTCTCGAGGACAGGCACACATTGTTCCTCAACACAGCCAGGATAAACGGTAGACTCATAAATAACTAAATCTCCATTTTTCAACACTTTACCAATGGTTTCACTAGCCTTTAGCAGTGATTTTAAGTCTGGATTTTTAAATTCGTCTATAGGTGTTGGAACCGTAATAATATAACAGTTTGCAAATTTTAGATCTTCTTCATTACTAGTAAAAATTAATTGTTTGTTATCTTGAAGTTCCTCTTTTGTGGTCTCTAAGTTTTTATCTATTCCAATTTTTAAGTCTTTAATTCTTTTTTCTTCAATATCAAAACCAACTACTGATCTTTTTTTTGAAAACTCTATGGCAAGTGGTAAACCAACGTAGCCTAATCCAACAATAGCTAATTTTAATTTTTCAACCTTATTAGTCATCATTTATAATAATTTTTATACCATTTTACAAAATGAGATACTCCTTCAACAACTGAGGTTGAGGGCTTGTAATTAAATTCATCTTTTAATTTTTTTGTACTAGCATATGTGTCTGGCACGTCTCCTGGTTGCAATGGTAAAAAATTTACCTTAGCCTTCATACCCAAAGTTTCTTCCAGCGCTTTTATATAATCCATAAGTTGTATTCGTTTATTATTTCCAATATTATAAATAGACCATGGTGCGTTACTGCTTGCTGGATCTGGTTCATTACTATTCCAATTAGCATTAATGGTTGCAGGATTATCAAGAGTTTTTATTACTCCTTCTACAATGTCATCAATATAAGTAAAATCTCTTGTATGGTTACCATGATTATATACATCAATTGGTTTTTCATCTAAAATAGCTTTAGTAAATTTAAACAATGCCATATCTGGTCTTCCCCAGGGCCCATAAACTGTAAAAAATCTAAGACCCGTTGTTGGTAATTGATAAAGATAACTATATGTATGTGCCATCAATTCATTGGATTTCTTAGATGCCGCATAAACAGATAATGGATGATTAGCACTATCATTTTCTGAAAAAGGCATTTTTGTATTCGCACCATATACACTGGAAGTACTGGCATAGACTAAATTCTCAATATTATGATAACGACAGTTTTCTAAAATTTGAGCAAACCCAACAATATTACTGTTAATATAAGCAAGAGGATTTTCCATAGAATAGCGTACTCCTGCTTGTGCTGCTAGATTAACTACTTTTGAAACTTTATGATCTTTAAACACTTCATCTAAACTTTTTTTGTCACTAAGATCTATTTTATAATGTTGGTAATTTGAATATTTTATTAATCTTTGTAATCTTGCTTCTTTAATTTTTGGGTCATAATAATCGTTATGATTATCTATACCTATAATATTATCACCTCGTTCTAGAAGTTTTAAACATAAAGTAGAACCAATAAAACCTGCTGATCCAGTAACAATAATTTTTTTATCATTATAATTCATAATATTTTATTAATTCATTGGCGTTTATTACTACTATTATATTGTTGTTAATTTAATTTATAAATTAAGTATTTTTATAAGTCTTATATTATTTGATTAGTTTTTATAGTAGATTTTATTCCAAGCTATATTGTAAGATTTAACCATTCTATCAATATCAAAATTTTTTTTTATTCTATTCCTTGCTTGAGTGCATCTTTTTTCCCATTTTTTAGTACCTATTTCAGATAATGCTTTTGCCATTTTTTTTGCCAACTTTAATGGATTTTTTGGAGGAACTACCCAGCCAGTTTTACCAACTATATGAGCAGCATCACCTACATTTGTTACAATACAAGGCGTTTCACAAGCCATTGCCTCTGCCACTACATTTGGAAAGCTTTCGCTATTACTTGAAAGAATATGAAGATTTAATTCACTCATAAAAAAAGATATATTTTTTTGGATATCTAAAAGTTTAACATATTTTTTTAGTCCTAATTTTTTAATAATAGCTACCAAATTATTGTTTTTATAATTTATACCCTTACCTCCTAAAACACAAAAAAAATCAGTCTTCTGATTTTTAAGCAAATAAAGTGCGTTGAGTAAATTGAAATGATCTTTTGCCACATCATAGCGCCCAACGAGACCAATTAACGGAGTCTTATTTTTAATATTGAATTTTTTACGAATAGAAAAAGAAAGATTATCTTTTGGTTTTAATACTGATAAATTATATCCGTTAGGGATATATAAAAACTTTTTACCACAATAACCTAATGCTTTATGAACTTTTATTGATCGCTTTGAATTAACTATAATTTTTTTTGGCAACCACCAAGAAAGCTTAGATAATAATTTTACTATCCAAATTGTTTTTTGATTTGATTCATTTTTTTGAAGATCTGAGTGACGAATATTCCATAATATATTTTTAATTCCAACCAGTCTTGCAGCAATACTTCCAAATAAATCTGAATGATACATCCATGTCTGAACTATATCTGGCTTTTCACAATAAAGTATTTTCATTAAAGAAAAAATTTTTAAAATAAAAAAAATATTTGGTTTCATTTTAAGATAATAAAGTTTAACTCCTAATTTATTTAATAATTCACCATATTTTCCCTGATCTAATAAAGATATAACTACTTGATTATGAATATGACTATTTTTACAAATATTAAACAGTGTCCTTTCAGCTCCACCATCTCCTAATGTAGTAATTATATGAATTACTTTCACTTATTATATCCTTCTAATTTATTTTTTTTCTAAATTTTTTTTATATGAATTATTCTTTGTGAGCATAACAAATTTTGGGAGCAAGGGAGCAGCTAATATTATAAACATAAGAATAAACTTTCCTCTATGTCTTATTCCTGTACCAAAGTTTCCAACGGCAGTTCCAAATAGTGCAATATATACAATCAACAGTATTAAAATTATTATTAAGGCATTATCTGACCTAATAGCTTTTTGATTAAGCAAAATCAGACAAACTAAATATATATAAAAAAAAGCATCAATCATGCCAAGCAAATGACTTAGTTTTTTTACATTCCAAGGGAATGGTGAAAAAACAAAATATACCATTCTAATAGGACTTTTATAGATCAACTCAACTGGACTATCAATTATTAACCATTTAGGATAAGACGCGTCACCTTCAGTGCTATTTTTTGTTTGTTTTAATAAACGCTCTACTTGAATAATGTCCTTAAAGCTGCCTAATTTTGGAATTTCAAATTTCCCAAAAAAATAAGATCCAAAGCTAATTATTATAAATAAACTGATCATCAAATTTCTGATATAATTGGAAGAAAATATTGATCTTCTAAATGTTTCTCTAAAATTGCTTAGAATAACAATTCCAAAAAAGATTATAGCACCCAAAAACATAGCTCCATGAAAAAACATTGCTCCAATAAAACCTATCAATGCTAAAATAATTGATTTAAATTTACCAACTCTAACCCAATCGACTACACCATATAAAGCTAAAGCTAAAAAGAATGAAATATAAGCTTCCCGCATAGTTAAACATGAATATAAAATTAATGAGGGAAATAAAGCTAATACCCAACCAGCTTTTAATCCAGCGTGTTCATCCCAAATCTTTCGGACAAGAAACCAACCTAAAAAAACAACCCCCATGCCAAAAAGTAAACTTAACGACTGTGCCATCAATTTGCTTTCACCAAAGAATAAGTAAAGGAGTGCAATTATCCAGGTAATAAAACCACTCCCGGGTCCTGGATATTGACTTAACAGATTAGAAAATCCAGTTGATGTTTTAAACATATGCAATGCTTCACCTTCAAACGAGCTTGCATCACCAGTACTATCTGGAAGTGGCACAACATAATGACCAATTAAAAGAACTATGATACGCACAGTTAAAGCCACATAAAGGATATTGGCAACAGCTGGCCACCGAGTTGTTATCAATAATGTAACTAAAGTTACAAAAAAAATTCCAGTAAAACCAAAAAAATCTGCCATTAAGTTATACACTTGAGAGTTTGAAGTTTTAAATCCATAAAATTAAATTACTTAATATCTTTGTTGTGTTATTAATTTTTATCAATCTATTTTTTAAAATTCATTAAAAGACACTAGAAAAGACAATGTAATTAAAAATAATAAAATTTCTATTTAATTTTTTTATTGAGACCAAGATTATATCATAAATAGCTAATCTAATAACTATTGATTTATTCAATACATATCAACTGCATTGCTCTATTTTTCCAAGTGTATTTTTTAAAGTCAATTATAGCATTGTTTGCTAGCCTTTCTCTATTCTCTTTTTTCTTTAATATATATATAGCATTCACTAAATCATTAATATTTTCAGGTTCTACTAGTATTGAATTTTTTGAGTTAAGAACTTCTCTCAAAACAGGTAAATCAGAAGCAATGATAGCTTTTTTATTTGACATATATTCAAAAATTTTAAGAGGAGACATAAATTTGCTAGTATCTCCTGCATTTCCAAATACAGAAACTTGTTTTGCATAAGGTGCTAGTACAATATCAAAAGAGTTTCTATAATATGAAGTTTTTTTTGGTGAGACAAAACCATAAAAGTGGATGTTAAATAGTCTTAAGTTTTTTACATAATTTTTCCAGTACTCAATGTCATCATTTGTTCCGCCCACAATATGAAATGAAGTATCATTTATTCTTTTTGCACACTCAATTATAAGTTCTATTCCTCTACCTTTGTATAAATGTCCCACATATCCAACTTTTAAACTATTCTTGTCTCCAGAAAGATCAATTTTAGCATCAAAATTTAAAACTTCATCTGCGCCATCATGAGCTATTTGAATTTTATCATTATTCAAAATTCCATTTTTTAAATACATGTTTTTCAATACTTTAGAAATAACTATTAATTTTTTAAAGTATTTACTTGAAATAAGTTTTTTGAAAATAATTATTCTATGGCTTTTGATATTATAGAAAGATTCATGTGACTCAAAAATCACTTTATTCTTTAGTAAAGTAGCGAGATAACAGCCATGTAAAAACCTTCCATAAACCAAATTAAAATTTTTATTTTTTAATAAATAAAAAAAAATAGCTAAAATATATAAAAAAGCTCCAATTTTTAAATTTGGATGCCAAAGTTTTTTTATCACAAAATTTTTTTTTACTCCATAATAATCATAAATATCATCTACTGCTTTTTCATATTGATTTTTTTGATCAGGGGCTAACAAAACTACTTCATGCCCATTGTCAGAGAATGCTTGGCACATTTTCATCACATGTATACTGTTAGCTGCTCTAGATGGTATAATAGATTTTGATATATATAATATTCTCATATTTTTATTAATCTAAATTCTTCTGACAATAATGCATAGTTTATAATATTTAATACAATTTAATAAATTTCTAAATATTAAAAACAATTTTATTAAATAAAATGATATATTGTTTTTATAAATTAATTAAGATTTTAATGAAAATTTTTTTCTAAAAACATAACTGGGAGCTATTAAAATAGTACTATGTTTATCTCTTTATAATTTTTTTTAAATAAAGTTTTTTCATAGTTTGCTCCAACTTACCTGTCTTTGGCATAAATCTATTGATTTGATTTGATAAAGTTGGGGTATTTAAGTTATTGGTACTTTTTAAAATATATTTATAATTTAAGTCATTAAGAATAGACAGTGTATCTCTATTAAAAGATTGATTTCCACCAAATGGCATGGAAAATACATTTGATTTATTAATATTTAATCTATTTATAAATTTTTTACATTCAATTATCTCATGATATTGTTCTTGCGGACTAAGAGATGACAAAACATAATGACTTGCTGTATGATTTCCATAGCTAACAAGGGGGTGTTCAATAAAATATTCTTTATTATCAAAACAAATTTTGTGGCTTAAATTTATTTCAAGATTTTCTTTTAATAAAAATTTATCAATATCCTTTTCAACTTGTATACTGTTAAATTTTGGATCTTTTGTAATAAAATAAAACCTTTCGCTATGATTTTTTGTAAATAATGCAGAACTATTTATAAATTTTTGAACTAAATCATTTTCAATTAAGTATCTAACTTTGTCTCTCCAAAATATTTTACCGTCAATCGTAGAAGAATTGATAAAAATAGTAAATGGAGTATCTAAATTTTCAAATACTTTTAATGCATCATCTATTACATTTTTATAACCATCATCTATTGTTAAACTTGCAAGTCCTTTTTTATTCTTAGTATTTACATATTCATCTATAGATACAAATTTCCAATATTTCTGAATATTCTTTAGTTGAGTTTCTAAAATTTCTAAACCTACATGATCTATATTTTCTGCAAACTTGGAGTAATTTCCCAATGAATGATACAGCAGTATTGGATTGCAATTATTCGTTATCAATTTCATTGGAACAAATGAGGATAAAATATTTTTTACAGATTCGATCATTTAAATATTTGTCTTTATGTTATCATAATGCGGAAATATTCTTTTTATAATATTTTCAAATTCTTTTTTTTCTAAATTATTCCAATCCTTATAATTATACTTGTCATTAGGACCTTTATTGGGAGCTTTGTTTATAACTCCATAAAATTGTTTTTTGGTCATTTTATTTTTAAAATTAAATTTATTAAATAATTTTTCATAAATTTCATAATTTTGATCAACGTCTTCTAATTTAATATAAAATTTATTAATATTCTTAATTTTATTAAAATCATCATATATAGCTTTATTTATTGTGGCCCAATACCAGGCAATCTTTCCTATTCTGGTCAATTCAATCCATTCTTTAAAAAATTCACCATGTGGAACTATTCTAGAAAATGTTTTTTTTAAATTATTTGAAATATCAATTGATGGACTATTAATTGTAAAATTATCAGAGTTTAAGTACCAGCCCTTTCTGTAAAATGATTCAACTGACTTGATTGGATTTCTTATGTTAAAAAAAAGATAATTTGGACTAAGTCTTTTATATAATTCATTAACACCAAAAGATAAATATGGTGAGGCTATAAAAGTATTTTGATATTTGGCCATATCTCTATTAGATGCTAATTCAAAAAGTTTGAAAACTCCTTCTTTATCTATTGGCAAGCTATAATAACTTATATATCTATAAAAAGCTTCATAGTCTGTAAATCTTTCACAAGTACCAACCCAGTTTGAGTGACTATTAAATATTTTAGCAAACCAATTTTGACCACACCTCCCTGCTCCAAAACTCAGTGCAAATTTATTATCCATAACTCTTTGAAAGTTTTTATATTTAATCAACTCTTTGTAAGGTGGTCTACTAAGTTTAGTTGCTTCTTTTGAAAATCTAAATAATTTATTTTTGATTTTATATATTAAAGTTTTCATCAATTTTTTCTAAATTTTTTAAGTCATCTAAACTATCTATTTCTATCCATCCTCCATTAATAAATGTAGGTTTTACATTTAATAAATTATCTATAATCATTTGGATAAAACTAGTCATATACATGTTGTCAAAATCTTTTCCATCATAGGAAGCACCTCTATCCAACATATCATAATATTTAATTACCTTATTAAGGATTTTTTTAGATATTTTAATCAGACCAATATATTGCCCCTCTATATCATTGTATGTGCAAGCTTTTTTTCCTATTTCAATAATGTTTCCGTTTTGTAATTTTAGTGTTTCTGCGTCATCAAGTGGATTTTCCATTCTTAGACTCCAAAGTTTTTTCCAATCTCTGTCAACAACTACACTGAAATCATCTTGTGAATTTAATAATTTTTTTAAAACATCATTTTTATATACAATATCAGCATATGATATTATCAAGTCATCATCCATATAGTCTTTTGCGCAAAATAAAGAGGAAACCATATTTGTTTTATCAAAAAATTTATTTGTAAAAAAATTGATTTTTTTATTTTTTAAATAATCCTCTAAAACTTTATTCTTATATCCATTTATAATACCTATTTCATTAATCCCACAACTATTGGCTGTCTCAAGGATATAATCTATAATTGGTTTTTGTTTATACGGGACCATACATTTAGGCACTTCATTCGTTAAAGGTCTTAGTCGTGTACCTTGCCCTGCTGCAACTATTATCATTTTCATAATTTTAAACTTTTAATTTTAAAATTTTATGTGTTATAGTTACACGTGATAATTATAATACTAAAGTAATTATTTAAATATGATTATTAAAACTTTATCAGAAATTATTATAAAGATTTTTAGAAGCTCACAACATCGACAGCTTTATGTACTCAAAGTATGCATATATATCTTAAAAAGGTTTATAAATTATTTTGATTACAAAGGAGATATCATGGTCAATAAAAATGGCTCTTATATTGGAACTGATGGAGTTTTTTTGTCAACAAAGGCTACAAAAAGATACCTAAAATCGAATAATACCAGCAAAATTAATCAAGGTTTTGCATTATCTAAGGTGATCAAAAAATTAGATGCTGTGAACGTTGTTTTTGATATTGGTGCAAATGTTGGAGAGGTATCAATTTATTTTTCAAAAATGTATCCAAATTCTAAAATATTTTCTATTGAACCATCCACAAGAAATCTAATCATATTTAAAGAAAATATGCATGACCAATTTTTTGAATGTAAAAATATTACAATTATTGAAAAAGCTGTTAGCAACTACAATGGAAAGATAAAAATTACAAAACATCTAAATGCTCAAAATACAATTATATTAAATCCAGAAATAAATAGAGAAATCAATAACAAGAATTTAAAATTTTTAGATGAAACTGAAGAGGTTGAGGTTGTCACTCTTGAAAATTTATGTGAACAATATCAAATTAATGAAATTGATTTTATGAAAATAGATATTGAAGGTGCAGAACCTCTGTTAACTATTTCTATAAAAAAATTGCAGCCTAAAATGATTTTTATGGAAATTTCATCTAAAAATACTGAAGCTTCTTTTCATGAAATGTATGATAAATTAAAAGATATTTATCAATTTTATGATAATGAATTTATACTAATTGAAGATTTGAAATTATTTATTTCTAATCTATTTAAAAATCCATCTAATTACTATAAAATTAGTTGCACCGATGTATGGTTAGTTAGAAAAGATATTAACAAACTTATTAAATAAACTAAATTTTAATATAATATTCAATTATAATTTAAATTTACTTTAAAAAAAAATTTTTAATCAAATTGATCTGATTTTTATCAAAAACATTTTCTCTTTCACTATGCCAATTCTGGGCAAATATTTTATATTTACTATGCTCTATAGCTTTAATCATACCTTTTTTGTTTGTAGCTGAGACTAATATATCTTTTGGCAGAATATCGATTGCATAATCATGAAATGAATTGACTGTAGAGATTTTCTTCAGTTGTTTAAAATATTTAGATTTTACATTTATGTTCAACTTATGTCTAATAGCAACTTGACCTTTCACTTTTTTAAATTTAGCTCCAAAATAATCTGCAATAATTTGCATTCCTCTACACGTTCCTAAAATAGGTATATTATTTTTTATTGCATATCGAATGATTCTTTTTTCAAATTGATCTCTTTTAATAGATAAATCATTTTCATTTAGGGCACTCAAATCATTGCCACCAGTTAATATGATGCCATCTATTTTGATAGAATTAAAATATTTTTTATATTCAAATTCAATAGGCAGTATAACAGGTAGAAAATCTAATTTTTTAAATAATCCTCCCCACTTTACATCTAAGGCCTCTCTCACTTCAAAATAATTTTCGTTTATTAATAATCTTTGAGTTAAAGCAATTTTTTTCATTATAAAATTGTTACTTGTTTGTTAGCAGCATCTATCTCCAAATTTTTCTCTAGGATATACCTTTTAAAAGCATTTTCACCACACCCTATTACAGCAGGTATCCCTAATTCTGCACATCTTATAGCCATATGAGAATTGGCTCCACCATAACATGTAATTAATCCACCAATATTTTTTGCAAATAGATAATCATAACCTGGGTCAGCAGATTTAATACAAATAATTTTTCCCTTTATATTAAATGAAAGCAAATCGTTCTCTTTAACAACTTCTGATTTAATTCTTTTGAGTGTTATAAAATTAGGTTCATTGTCATCTAAAAAAAAATTATAAATATCTTTATCATTTTTAATTACATTTGGTAATTTTATCGCTTTTGTATGCTGATAAAGTTCTTTATTTTTATTAATATCATTTTCGAAAATATCTTTTAAATCTCTATGATCTAGTGAAGAATAAAGATTTATAATTTTTTGAATATCTAAATAAGCAAGATCTTTTTTTTTAATTTTAAATTTTTTACCAAATTGTTCAACATATTTAAGAATTTGACTTAAGTGTTTAGTGAATAAAAATTTAACATATTCTCTTCCTTCTATAGACTCTTTTATAAATATTATAAGTTCTTTAAAGTTTGTATCTAGTTTGTTTTTAATTATTAAATTACTAATTTTATTTTTTTGTGAAACAGAAAAGTTAAATAAATCATCTTTAGATTTGTTTTTATTGTTTTTGTTTTTAAAATACATATTATATGACTCATCATATCTTGGAGATAATAAATCATAAGTCCCAGGTCTTAAGTGGCCATAAATCTTTAAAAAATTTTTTTTTGATAAAGTTTGAACATCTTTAGACAATTGTTTTGATACGGTATTCAAAGATTTTAAAAAATTATTATATTCATCTTTAGTAATAATATTTTTGTCAACAAATGAATTTAAAATTTGTATTGCTATAAAACCAGCTCTTGCAACTCCCGCAAATGGGAGAGTCCCATATCTTTTTACATCTTTAATTAACCAGTATATTTTGTCAATTAATGACAAGTCAGAATTAACAATATCATTAAACTTCGCATTCAATAATTTAGATTTATTTAAATCTTTTTTATACAATCCACTTTTAGTATTAATAATAATATTTGTAAGATTTACCAGTGACTTTTCTATATTTTTTAATTCACTTTTTTTAAATCCATAATTTAAAAGTTTTAAGAGTTTTTCTTTTAGACCAAAATAATAACAAGAATATATTATTTCAAATTCTACCTTGTCATGGTTGTTTAAATTTTTTGATAATTCATTTAAATAATAATTTACTAGTTTAGTAGCTATTTTTTCATCTAAAGTCTTAGGGATAAAAGAATTAAAAGATACCCTAACATCTATAAATGGCACTCCAAGAAATGAAACTAAAATGGGGTGAGATCTAAGTCTTCTGTATCCATAATTATCTCTTTGATATGCCCAAGTTTCATCTGTAATTAACTCTTTATAAAGAGATAAAGCTAATCTTTTAGGCCTCAAACCAACTATTTCTGCTGGATTCCAGTCTGTCATCACACTAAATAAAGTTTTGTTTCCCAATAAATTTGGGTGGGGTGTATTCAATTTTTGAATTTTTTTCTCTACCTTTTTTAAATTTTTAGATAAATTTATATTTGATAAGTCTTCTTTTTTGTTTGAAACTATCGCTCTTACTTGCAAAATATAAAGTTGCTCATTTGAAAAAGCAAATTCAATGTCTAAAAATTTATTATTAAATAATTTTTCACACTCTGCTGAAGTCTTAATTATTTTTTTAAGTTTTTTACTTTTGATATTAATTTTTTCCTTAAAGCAAATAAAACTTTTAAGATTATTAGTATTTCCACTTGTAACACTATTTGTGCTACCACTCTCATCATAATTAATCACAAAATATGAACTTAAAGTATCAATATCACAACTAAATATAACACCTGACATCGTTACATTCTTAAGCATTGGCTGTACAAATATTTCATCATTTTTTTTTTTATTTTTGCCAAATGAAATGATGACTTTCTCAATTGATTCCTTTAAAGCTTTTCTATCATTTACATCTATATCCATTATTGAAACAAATTTACCTGCATTTGATTGTTGAAAATTATCCTCATTTATTGATGAAGATCTAATTATTAAGTTACCGTTAAATTTTTCTTTAATGTTATTCAATATTTTTGATTGTCTATTTTCATAACTTAATACATTAAACCTAAACATAGGAAGAACTTTTGCAGATTTAATAACTTTAGATAATAACTCGAGCGTTTTTGCTTTTGATGAAAGTTTTGTTTTATTCATTGTTATAATTAATAATCGATAAATGTTTTAAAACAGGATGAATAATATAAAACGTAGTTTCATCTTGATCATCATTTTGTTTCATTGGTTTAATTTCTTTAGTTTTAAAAAATTCAATAAGTGTTTTGACTCTCACTAATGGATCTAATAGATAATCAAAATCAATACCTTTTTCTAAAATTTCATATTCTTGTTTATATAATACCGGACCTTTATCTATACCTTCTTCTAGAAATATTACACTACAGCCAATTTTACATTTTGATAACATTGAATAATATATAGTTGTACTGCCTCTAAATTTTGGAAGCCAACCAGGATGTACATGAATAAATTTTTTATTTTTTGATAATATTTCTTTTTTTAGTATTGAACTACTAGGTCCTGAATAAACGATGTATTTATCTTTAATATTAGCAACCTCATCTACAACTTCTTTTGAATTAACATCTGAATTATTAATTTCAACAAATTTTATGTTATGAATTTGTATTGTTTTTAAAATATGTTCTTTCTCATCAAAAGAGATATTCAAATCAGCTAATTTCCTTATAAATATTTGTTTTGTATGCTTAGAAATTAGTTTATCGTTTTCGGTGTGTTCTACTAAGGTTGCATGATTATTATTCAAAACTATAATCTTGCTTGGTATAAAATTGTTATTAATTAAATTTTGCAAATATGCTTTTGAACGATTATTATTTGTAAGTAACATTGAAAATTTCACTTATATATATTCTCCCATAATTTTAAGCTCCCCATTAATTGCCTCTATTGAGTAATAAACCTCTTCGCCAAATATTAAATCGCTTGCTATAGAAGATATAATATCATTTACTTTTAAAATTGTGTTCAAAATTACTAGTTTTTGTTGATTGCTTACATTGCTATAGTATTTTTGTAAAACAAGAGAAAACAAAGGATAGATTATTAATTCATCAAATTTTGATGATAGTTTTTTAATATTTTTTAAATCATATATCGTAAATAGTTTCTTACTTACTTCAAATCTTTTAATAAGAATTTCTATAGTTTTTTTTTGATTTTTTAGCTCATTGTTATTTGAATTATATAAATATATTAAATATTCTTTTAAATTTAATTCTTTATCATTATTATAATTATTATTATTATTTAATTTAAAGTTATTATTTCCTTTATTGTTTAATTTTTCTAATCTTATTTTTAAAAAATCTAAATTTGTTTTTCTATTTTTTTTATATAATTCAAAAAAATCTTTTCCTTGATATTTTGAGTATTGATATGTGTTTGGAAAGTTTAATAAATTTTTTTCAGTATATATATAGCTATTGTCAATTTTGATATTGAGATTATCAATAATTTTTTGTGCAATTTTTTGATAATCAGGATTCTCAAAATTATTATCTATAATTAAATCTGGAGAAAATGGTGGAATAAATTTTATATCAACTCCAACGACATTTTTAATTTCGCCATCTAATGCTTTTTTATATAATTTCTTGTTATCTCTTCTTAACAACTTATCAAATTTTACATCTAGAAAAATTTCTTTATAGTCGGGTATATTTTCTTTGTTATATTTTTGATTATCATGGAAAATAGATAAAACGCTTGCAATAACATTTATGTTTTGTAGGTTTAAATATTCACAAAGTCTACTAATTCTATAAGCATTTTTTTTTCTATCCTCTAAAGTATGACCCAAATCTTCACCTAAAATATTTCTAAAAACATCTCCATCTAAAAATATCCATTTTTCTTTTGAATATTTTAATCTTTCATAAATCTTTTTTCCTATGGTTGTTTTGCCTGATGCTGACATCCCTATAATCCATATTACCATCCCTAAACTCTTTGATTACAATATTTTGTCAACTTTAGGTGTAATAATAAAAATATAGACCCCATACTACTTACTAAGATTCTTAAACCATCATCAATTAAATTACTTTCATGTAAATAAAATATTTTCTGGATTAAATTCATTTGATTTTAAAGTTAGTTATTTATTGATTGATTGATTTTATTCTTTTTTATCGTAAATTTAAATAGAAATTATATATTATAAAAATTAATTAAGTGATCAATTATAATATTAAACGATGAAACTAATATATTAATTTTTTAATATCCATAAATATGAAAAAAAAAAATATTTCATGCATTATAGCCACACATAATAGAGATAAACTTTTAAAAGAAGCTATTTATTCTGTCATTAAACAAACTTACTCTCCAGTAGAAATAATTATTTCAAATAATATTCCAAATAAAAAAACTCGAGCAATTATTGAAAAAATATCTAAAAAATCTTCAGTTCCCATAAACTATATTGAGCACAGGATGAAAGGGAGGGGGGCTGCTTCTGTAAATCTTGCAGCTTCTAGTGCTAAAGGAGATTATATTGCTTTTTTAGATGATGATGATTTGTGGGAAAAAAATTATTTAAAAAAAATATCTCTTTTGATATTAAAAAAAAAAAGTAAAATTATTTATACATGGAAGGATAAGATACAAAATGGAAAAAAAACTTCCTACAAGCAATTAAAAGAAAATCTCAAAATGAAAGATTTTATATTAACGAATCCTGGATGTGGAGTTTCAAACCTAGTAGTAAATAGAAAAATTTTTGTCAGCTTGGGAGGGTTCGATGATTATATTAATCCATCATATGATAAAGATTTTCTCATTAGGGCAATTTATTATGGTTATAAATATCATGTTTTAAAAGATAATCTTGTTATTCAGCTTAAACATACTCATCAATTATCTGATATTAATAAAGATATTTTGCTTGGAATGAAAAAATTTTTTAAAAAACATGAGTGGATTGCAAGTCCAATGATCAGAATAAAATTCTGGATCAAATATTGGAAAATGTATGTCAAAATACTTACATCTAAAAAATATTAAAATTTAAAAAATTAAAATATATTCTATAATTTAATAGGTTTTATCTTTTAAGGAGTGAGTATATTATTTCTTAGCTTTAGTAATATAATAATCATACAGTATTTTCATTTACCTTGGTCTTAAAAGTCTAAAAATTCTGGTGTTTCTTTTATTGTTTCACTTGGATCATGAGGTATTGAGGAGCAGTTTGCTACAAGAGAATGTTTATCTACAATATTTTCAAAACTGTACCATATTAATGGTGGCACAGTTATAAGGTAATAATTATCAGGTCTTCCAATAATAATTTTTTCTTTAAATCCAAAACTTTTTGAGTCTGATCTATCATCATAAAATTTAAAAATTACCTTACCTGCCGGTACTGCAAAGTTCTGCGTCATTTTCAAGTGTTTTTTCCAAGTTTTTACATATCCTGGATTTATTTCTGAAAAATATATTTCTCCAAATTTCTTGAAATTTTCTGAGTCGGATCTTAGCATATGTAAAACTGTACCACGCTGGTCCGAAATCTCTTTTAATGGAATTATCCTTAAACCATAAATTGTAGGCTGTTTTAGTTTTGACGTACTTATTATTTCGACCATGGTAAGCCTAATTCTTTTGCTTTTTTTTTATATATCTTAATTTGGTCAAAAGAAAATTTTAGCATATCGGTATCTTTATTCTCATAAAATGATTTATACCATAAAGCTGTCATTTGCATACTCTCTTCAAAAGACAAGATAGAATGCCAACCAAGCATACTCAAAGCCTTATCACAACATAGTTTTAAGAGGATTGACTCTTTTGCAATCGAACTATGGTTCTCAATTAACCAACCAGCATTATCCCAATATTTCTTAATAGAATTAAGAACATCTTTAACAGATTTATCATCCATGTTTGAGGGTCCAAAATTATAAGCTTGACCGGCAAAAGTTTTACCTTGTTCATATAATAGTTTACCCAGCAATAAATAACCACTTAATGGTTCCAAAACATGTTGCCATGGCCTTGTTGATTCTGGCTGTCTAATAATTACAGGGTTTTTTTTTACCCATGCCCTAACAGCATCAGGAACAATTCTGTCTTCAGCCCAATCACCCCCTCCAATTACATTTCCAGCCCGTGTACTTGCAACAAAAGGGCCCTCTTGAAAGAATGACTTACAATAGGAGTTAATAACCAATTCAGCACAACCTTTTGATGCACTGTAAGGATCTTCACCTCCCAATAAATCATTTTCTCTATATCCCCATATCCACTCTTGGTTACGATATGCCTTGTCACTTGTAATCATTACACCTGCTCTCACAGATGATGACTCTTTAATGCATTCCAGAATATTTACAGTTCCCAAGACATTTGTCTCAAATGTGTCCATTGGCTCTTTATAAGATTTACGCACTAATGGTTGAGCTGCTAAATGAAATACAATTTCTGGTTTAAAATCTTGAAATACTTTTTTAAGTTTATTTATATCTTTAATGTCTCCAATAATATGTCGAATTTTTTTATCTATGTTAATACTTTTAAAATTTGAGGGGTTTGTTGGAATGTCTTTAGAAAAACCACATATTTCAGCATCCAACATTGAAAGCCACACACTTAACCATGAACCCTTAAAGCCACTATGACCGGTTACAAGAACCTTTTTATTCCTATAAAAATTATCTAACATTTTAATGCTCCCAATTTTTCCAGGGAGCGCTTCCTTCATTAAATATTTTATTCAAATATATCTTATCTCTCAATGTATCCATACACTGCCAAAAACCATTATGTTTATAAGCCATCAATTGACCATCACGGGCTAGTTTTTCTAGTGGATCAGCTTCTAAAACTGTATCATCACCATGTAGATATTTAAAAATTTCTGACTCAAAAATAAAAAAACCTCCATTAATCCAACCCTCACCAGTTTGTGGTTTTTCCTTAAATTCCAAAACTTGGTTTTCATTAAAAGTCATACTACCAAAACGTGCAGGAGGTCTAACAGCAACCATGGTTGCAATTTTTCCGTGCTCTTTATGAAAAGAAACTAACTTACTAATATCTATGTCTCCAAGTCCATCCCCATATGTCATCATAAAGCGATCATCAGGTCTTAATAATTTTTCGAGTCGGTGAAGCCGTCCTCCAGTCATAGATTTGATACCCGTATCTATCATCTGAACTTCCCAATCATCATTACTATTTTCAGATTTTAAAACTTGTCCATTCTTCAAATTGATACTTAAATTGCTTGTTAAATTATTGTAATTTAGGAAATATTCTTTTATTTTTTCACCCTTGTACCCTAAAGCAAGAATAAAACTGTTATAGTTATAATGTGAATAACTTTTCATAATATGCCACAAAATTGGTCTATCACCAATCTCGACCATAGGTTTTGGTTTTACAACAGTTTCTTCACTTAATCGAGTGCCAAGACCACCACAGAGAATCACGGTTTTCATTAAATTAATACCTCTTTTATTAAATTGGATATTTTCTTTATATCTTTAGTTACAAGATTTGGATGCAAAGGAAGTGTTAAAATTTCAGAATAAAGTTTTTCTGTAACAGGTAAATTATTTTTAATATTATCTCTATACAATGAAAGTAGGTGATTTGGTTTATAATGAATACCTGTTTCAATTTGATGTTTTTTTAATGTTTCGATGACCAAATCTCTTTTTCCATTTGTTATACGCACAGGCTGAATATGAGGGATTTGCTCATTAAGATTTGCATTAAAGAGTGAAAGACCATCAATATTTGAAAGTTCCTCTCTATAAAGTCTAGCAATTTTTTTTCTTTTTGGCCCAAATACCAAATCAAGTTTTTTTAGTTGAGCTCGGCCAATGGCAGCAAAAAGATTACTCATATGATAGCGGTAGCCTTGATGCGTTACATCAAAATCCCAGCTTCTTTTTCCTGCAAATCGGTTTTCTGTATCTTTCTTAACACCTAATAATCTTGCATCTCTGACATATTCTGTAATTTTACTATCAGAGGTAACAACACATCCTCCTTCGCCACTGGTAATATTTTTTATTCCATCAAAGCTAAAACAGATAATATCTCCAAAGGAACCAATTTTTTTACCTTGATATAAACATCCAAATGCATGTGCCGCATCTTCAATAACTCGCAATCCATTAATTTTGGCAAAACTATAAATGTCATCAATCTCTTCAGGATTACTAGCATAATGAACAGGCATAATAACTTTAGTTTTATCTGTAACTCTATCTTTAGCATCATCAATAGAGATAGTGCCAGTGTCTATATTTACATCGCAAGAAACAGGCACAGCATTTGATGCAGATATTGCTTGAAAAGAAGATACATAAGTTAACGATTGAACAAGCACTTCTTCTCCAGGACTAGTGGTTGCCTGAACTGCAAGATGGAGTGCGGCAGTTCCTGAACTCACACATACAACCCAATTATGAGGAACACCAAGGTATTCAGCAATTTCTTTTTCAAAATTATAAACTTCAACGCCCATACCTAGATAACCGTCTTCTTCTATAACTTTTGTTACTGCTTGCTGCTCTTCGTTACCTAAAACTGACATTGAAAGACGCAAATTATTACTATTCATATCTATTTTTATCTATAAGTTTTTTTATTCTTTTGCTACTCGGCTAGTAAAGCATCTAAAAAATTAAACAGTATATAACAATTTTTACCACTTTTTTTAATAATAATCATAAATTATTAGTTTTTAAATGTATTTCTAAAAACACTTGGCAGCAATTTTAACCATTGCTTTAATCTCATACTATGAATTAAAGGGGCAACCTTTGGGTGCACGATATCTATAGGAAATTGATGGTTTAATGAAAGATTTTGCCATTCTTGATTATTTTTAAGCCACGATTTTTTAACAAACAGAAAACAATTTTGACTATACCAAGGTCCAACATCACTATCGTTCCAAGTTTTAGGTCTGATAAAATCTAAAGCTATAAATTCATTTTTTGCAAATAAGTTATGCCAATAAGATTGCCATTGTCGATTTTTATGTGGGCCATGTGTCTGAATTGGTGTTCCAGAGGAGAATAAACACATATCTGTGATTTCACAAATCTTTTTAATTAAGTCTTCTCCTTTCTGCTCAGTTAAATCTGTTATAGTTTCCAAACAGCAAATTAAATCATATTTTTTATTAAAAATTTCCGAATAAAGCTCTGAGCTTAAATCTATAGTAAAAAAATTGAAATCTTTACAAATTAGATCATCTGATTTAATCCAATGACCATCAATACCAGTAAGTTTACACGAGGAATATCGATCTTTAAAAGTTTGTATCCACTCTCCAGTGCCACAACCAATATCTAAGATAGATTTTGGATTAAAATTATTTGGAAATAATCTAATAATTTTTTTTGCTGAAGAAATAGTAAGAGGCCTGTGTTTTAGAAAAAAATTATTTATATATTTCAATTTTGCTAACATAATTATTGTTTAAGAGTTTCAAAATTATTAATAATATATGTTATTGTTTTTGTTATATTTTGTTGTACAGATAATGAGTTTGCATGAACAAAGTCATCAATAAATTTCTTATTTGCAAGTTCACACTTTTCTCTATAATCATTTTTTAAATTATTTAATGAGGCTACTGCAGCATTACAAAGAGTTCTTAGTTCATCTCTATTACTTAAATTAAAACCTGCATTATACTTATCACTTATCAAAGTATTGCAGGAAAGATACCGTGGCAAAACTGTAATTTTTTCTTTCATAAAAGACTCGAAAATAACTCCCGTTCCTACATGAAATATGATATCTGCCCAATCAATTAATTTTGAAGTAGAATACTTTTCTGAAATTAAATATTGACTAATATTATTTTTATTAATTATATAATCTGGCATATTAGGAAAATGAGAATTATAATTTAATAATACAAGTTCAATTTCTTCATAACTTGATATAAAATCAATAGTTCTAATAAGTTCTTCACTAAAAATATTAATATGTTTTTTTGGTATTAAAAATAATACCTTTATATTATAATTACTGTTTACTCTAACTTCTGCTCCATCCAAATTAAGGTTTGATTTTATTTTAATCCATTCACTGCAATATCTTGGTGAACCAATTATAATTGATCTATCATCTTTAAACCCATTAAAAACTTCATCATTTTTATCACGCTTACTTGTTTTTAATGAATAATCAATTACCTTATATAAAGGATGTTGCTTTACTATTGGACTCTTACCTAAATCGGTCTCTGAAACCATTTGATTATCACATATAGTAGTGCCATGGGGTAATAACACACATTTTGCTCTCTTATTTTGTTTTTTAATTTTAGAAACAATCTCAAGAGTAATGTGGTCATTGTGCAACACAAAAATAAGAGGCATATTTGAATTTATAAATTCATTACCCAGCTCTGTTTTCCAATCGATATCTATATTTGGAGATTTTGATGATTGTTTAATAATTTTATTTAACACTTTATTTAAAAGTTTTACTGGTTTTGAATTACTATCTGGTGTCAAAAATTGCATTGCTTTTTTTAAAAAGTTTTCTTTGTCTGTAAAAACTAATTCTATATTTTTTAGATTAGATAATAGCTTAACTCTTGCATCTATATTTTTTGATTGTTGAGTTTCGCTGCCAAAAATAAAGCCCTTTGCAGTATATTCATATTCTTCATTTTTGCTTAAAAAGTATAAAAATGGCAACATATGATCGATATCTTTAAAGCCAATTTTTTTTGTACGTTGAATTATAAAAATAATATTAATTTTTTTTTTTGGGCTCATGTGTGTTTATTAGTATAAGCAGAATATTTAAAAACTACCAGGCAGTTCGTCCTCCATCAACTGGCACTATTGCACCATTCAAATAACTAGATGCATCGCTTAACATCCAAAGCAACGTTCCCTTGTATTCATCTGATTTTGCAAGACGTCCCATTGGTATTCTGCTGGAAACTTTAGTAATAAATTCTTCAGATTGATTATTTTCTACACCGCCAGGGCACATAGCATTACATCGAACTCCTTTATCAGCCCAATAGGTAGCAAGATATCTAGTTAATCCAATTAATCCAGATTTGACAACTGAATATGTTATAGGTTTTACTGACCTCTTATCTTTAGATACACCTTTTTCCATATAAATGCGTTGATCAGGTCCTATTAAACCAAGGTCTGATGAAATATTAACTATAGAACCACCATTTTTATTTTTTATAATTTCCGAACCATAATGTTTTGCGCAAAGCCAAGCACCTGTTAAACCAACTGCTATGTCTTGATTCCATATTTCTATTGGAAAGTTTTCTAGTTTTGAAGAATTTAAGCCTTCACTGTCTTCAACTTTTGGGTTATTAGCTGCATTATTCACCAAGCCATCTATGTGTCCGTATTGTTTAATAATTTTTTTACAACTATCAATAATTTTTTTTTCATTAGTAATATCAACGTTTAAACCCATTGCAGGGATATGATACTTTTCTTCAATTTTTTTTGCAGCAAAAAGAACTTTTTTTTGATCAATATCAAGTATTATTGGTATGCCACCATTTTCTGCAACTACTTCAACATGTTTTTGCCCAAGCAACCCTAGAGCGCCGGTAATAATGATAACTTTATTGTCTAGACGAAATAAATTTTGTGATTGCTCAATATTGTTTTTACTCATTAACTAAATTTATAATTTATAATTTTATACTAAACAATAAATTAATTTTTTTTCAAACTATAATTTATTGTTTTTACGAGTGTAAGAGTTAAAGTCTGAAACTTTACGAAAAACAGGTTTAACAGGAATACCTTCGATCATACTTCTTAAGTTTAAATTATTCTTAATTATATGTTTAAAAAGACTCATTACCTCATCATACGCTCTCAGTGTTTTCTTTATATCTTTATCTTTGTGTGACCACGATAGAGCATGGTAAGCAGCCCAAAGGATACCCCTACGTATTAACTCTTGTTGAAAAAAAGACTTAATTTCAAGATCATCATATTTATTTTGACCATTAAAAGAAATTATTGAACGACATGGATAACCAATACATTCAACAAATTCTTGCAAACCATGATTTTTTGCTAATTCATTAAACCCTTCTTTAAGCTTTATTCCGACTATATTTAGATGCCCAGCAACATCTTCTTTTTCAAGTTTTGGAATACATGCTTTTGCTGCAGCGAGTCCAATACAATCTCCACCATAAGTAAATGAAAAAAATGTATTTGAAAGTTCAGACATATATTCTTTTTTACCCACAATAGCTGATAATGGAATTGCATTAGATATAGCTTTTGCAAATGTTGCTAGATCTGGAGTAACATTAGTCAGCTCTTGAGCGCCCCCAAGTGAAAATCGAAAACCAGTGATTATCTCATCAAAAATAAGAAGTGCACCATAATGGTGTGCCATTTTTTTTACCTCTGATAAAAAATTTTTTTGACAAAACTTTTTACACCCTTTTTTTTTACAATTTTTTAAGCCATAACAAGCTGGCTCAAGAATTGTAAGTGGTTCCATAATTACACAAGCAACTTTATCAGGGTTTTTTTTAAATATTTTTTCTAAACTATCCAGATCATTGTAGTTAAAGCTATGAGCTAACTTCTGATTAAATTTAGGTATACCGCTATTCAGATCTGTGTTTGCTATATACCAATCATGCCAACCATGATATCCACAATAAGCAATATGATCTCTTCCAGTAACAGAACGTGCAACCCTAACTGCAATAGTGGTTACATCGGCTCCATTCTTGCCAAACCGTGCAGCTTCAGCACATGGAATTTTATCAATGAGAAATTCTGTTACATCTATTTCTAGTTTGTTCATTAAAGAAAATGTTGAGCCTAATTTTAACTGTTCAACAACTGCTTTATTTACATCTGGATCTGCGTAACCAAGAATAATTGGCTGGCATCCCATCACATAATCAAGGTATTTGTTTTGGTCTACATCCCAAGAATAAGCACCTTTACCTCGATGTAAGTATTTTGGAGCAAAACCCTCTACAAATTGCGTTACTCCTTTGCTAAAAGTTTGGCTACCAGCAGGTATAATCTTTTTTGCTCTTGAATAAATTTTGTTAGATAGCTTTATATTTGGTTTGATTTTCTTCATAAAATTCTTACTGACTATTATTACGTTCTTTCCATTCTTCAAAGTCTTCAGGTGTATCAATTTCAATAAGTCTTTTAGCATACTCTTTTGATAAAAAAAATGGATGTGTTTTTGAATTCAATAATTCACTATTTAGATATTCTAATTCGTTTGCTTTAAAACAACACACATAGTGATAATGCATCCAAGCAGGAGTTAAGTCCTGACGTCTATAAATATCATTTTCAATATATTGAGATATTTTTTTATTTTTTTTATCATACTGCCATGTATTTAATGGATGTGTTTTTGCAGGAACAAACGTACACAAACTTCTTATTTCAGATTTTTCAATTATAGCTTTGGCCTTTTCAAAATCAGAATAATTTTTATAAAGAACGGGTAAGTAGAAAAGCCAAAGAATTACATCATTCTGTATCTTTAAGGAATTTATCAAATCTTTAAAAACAGATTTTATTGAAATATCTGAGCCAGACAAAAATTCTGATCTTTCATAAACGGTAAACTTCCTTCTTCTTGATTTATCTAGTACAGCCGTATCATCACTAGTAACTACAACTTCATCAAGCCATGACAAATCCTTTAAAAAATCTGCTGTATTATCAAAAAATATTTGGTTTTTTTTGGGGAAACCAACGCTACCTGCTCTAGCAGGAATAACTGCAATATGTTTTAATTTTTTAGTCATTTTTATTTTTTTTATAATTTAAATTATTCATAGACCACTCAACAAGTTTCCAGGACTTTCCATTTTTATCAAAAGTTTTTTGCATTTCACCTAAACATGTAAATTTAGTTTTTGCATATAGGCGCATAGCTGCAGCATGCTCTTTAACTACAGGAAAATGAATTTGCTCAAGCTTTAAATAATTAAAACTAAAATGTTTGATTAATTCAAGTACTTCTGTTGCTACGCCACAACCATGAAAACTTTTGTCACCTATCAAAATTCCAAAATTACTTTTCATTAAATTAAAATCAATGGGACCAAGTCGAACATTGCCAATATGGTGCTTTTTCTCTTTATATATGATTGCAAAAAAATAATCAAAATCACTTTCAATCATACTTTCAGCAAAAAAATTAAGATCATCTAAGGATGTGCTGTCCTTAGCTTTATCGATAAATCTAGTTGTTTCTTTATCGTTCATCCAATTTAAATAGTTATTAGATATAAAGTCCTTAGAAAAAGGTTGTAAATCAACCTTGTCACCCTGAATGCTCTTTATCGGAGGTCTTTTCATAGTTTTACATTTTTAAGAAACCAATTTAACTGGTCTTTAAATATTTCTACCCCTTCATCATCACGAAATGCCTGAAAGATTATAAGACCTTGATAGTCATTTTTTGAAAGAAGTTCAAAAACTTTGAGAATATCAGCACTTCCTTCTCCAAGAGGAACTGGTCCCTTACCTAATAAACGGTCTTTAATATGTAAGTCACTAATCTTATCTCCATAAGCTCTAAATTCTTCAACTGGGTCATAACCCTGTGCTGCGCTATTACCTATATCGTAGTTTACAGTTACATTTTTAGAACCAATCGAATTAATCAAATTAGCAAAAAGTATTGGTGGTAAATCTGTTTCAAGACAAATATTTACATCTACTTCTTCTGCAATGCTAATAATTTTTTTTATATTGTTTATAAAATTATTCTTATCTTTATTATTTATTAAACTTGATTGATCAACACATGGAATTACAATATCTTTTACATTCAATAATGACGCATTTCTAATCAATCTTTTAAGAACACCAATACTTTTATCAACAATATCAATATCATCACTATGAATTGGGGCACTCATAAAATAGTCAGCACATATTGATCGAACCTTGACACCACTGCTTTTCTCAACTCTTTTAATGTTTTCTATACCACCAGATGCTAAAAGTGGGTTTTCTTCTGCATTATTAAAATCAAGTATAAACTCTATTGAGTCTAGGCCTAATTTTGATGCTATTGGAAATTCTTTTTCCCAATATCCAATAGGATGAGCCTGATATCTTCCTTTATATTTTGGCAGAAGTCTGCCTTGCATTATTCCAATATTTTTCAATATGTTAACTCAAAATTTTATAAAATTAATTTTTTAGCTATTAATATCAAAGATGTACCATTTCCATTCTTAACACATGGAACATCTACTTTATTAATGGCTTGATTGATAATATATAATATTTTAGCATAAACTCTAAATATAAGTGAAATTATAAAATTTTTTTTTTTATTTAATGGCTCTCTTATAGAGCAACATCTGAGTATATTAAATTGTTTAAAGTATTTCTTTAGTGATATAATGGAAAAAAAATTAACGTGCGGAGGGTTAGAATATTTACGATCTGGATACTTTTGCCAATTATCATTAGGAACCTCTATCAATAAAATACCACCAGGTTTTAAAAGATTATAAATTATATTTATAAAATCTTTTAAACTATCTGGAGAAACATGTTCAAGAAAGTGTGAAGCTATAATTATATCAAAAGCTACATTTAAATTCTTTAATGAGGAGATACAGTCACCACTTATAACTTGAGCATTAATATAGTTTAAATATTTTTTTGAATTTTCATCATTTTCATAAGCATGTATTTTAGGGTCAATAAAGTATTTTTTAGACAAGTTTAATGTTGTGCCAAGACCGCTACCAATATCTAATATTAAAGGTTCTTTCTTATTTTTTAAATATCGTTTTACAGTTAATAAATGCATTTCTGAGCGATGTCTCTTGAACTGTTTTTTGGCATCAGAAAAATATTCTTCTGGAGATACAAACTTTTTTGATCTTCCAACTTCTACATCATAATCTTTTTTATAATATTCATTTAAATCAGCTTGCTTTATGTCAGCAGCCCAACTGAATTCACAATGTTCACATGTAAATATATCTTTATTTTTAAATATTATATTTGGGGAGCTATATTTATGCGAAAAAAAACTTTTTTCATTACAAATAGTGCAATTAATTATTTTATTTTTATTCATTAAATTTTTATCCTAAGAAATATATTTTAATAAATTTTTTTTTAATTTTTTTAATAATGAGAAATTTATTAAATTTTCGTTAGTAATTACTGAATTAAACACAAAAAATTTTCTAACTTTACTAGTAATTTCTCTTTCACTTACCCCATGAATTGATTTTTTGGTATTTAAAAATGTTGATAATTTATTACTACTATATTTAATTTTTTTTATTTCTATGAGGTTAGATTGGTCAAATGATCTACCTTTTCCAATCTTATTAAATATAAATGGTCTTTTTTTAAATACTATAAAATGTCCTGAATCTGTATAATCATCGCTATCCTTAAGATAACAAAGCCCTGCGTACAATTCTTTATAATTGTCAATATGTGGCCCTCTCACACTTTTTTTTTTAATTACAGGAGTATTGATGCCTATTTGAAAATCAAGAAGTATGTCAAAATTTTTAGGATCATCTAAACCTGATACTCCAATATTTAGATTTCTATCTTTAAGTTTTTTGTAAATTTTTGGGTAAAAATGATTAATATCATCTTTAAAAAAATCACAATAATTATAAAAAAAATCTTCATTAACAAATTGATTACCGAATTCATACCAAAATAAATTTTTGTATTTAGAAAATTTATAAAAACTTTTTCTTATTTGAATATTATTAGCAGATATATCTCCATCTTCTTCAAAATCATTTAAATCTGGAAAATTTAATTTTATTTTTTTATAAACTTCTGGTATTATAAAATTATTTATTTCAGCAAATGGAAAAGGGCTAGATTTTTTATATATTTCCCAATTAGATTTATCTATATAAATGTTCACGTAATTTTTTTGCTATTGGTTTTTCTGCATCAATTATTTTCTTATCTCCATCGCCTAATGATTTTTGAATTTTTCTCACACCTGTAACAAGCTGTCTGAGTCCATTTGGTTCAACAGATGCTGCCTGATCAGAGCCATACATGGCTCGGCTTAATGTTATATGACGCTCTAAAGAGGTAATTCCAAGAGCTGCTGCTGCATAAGATATGACAAGACCAGCCTCATGACCACTATAGCCTACATCACAGTCAAACTTATCTCGCAGTGTATGAATAACTTTAAGATTGGCATCTTCATCTTTCATTGGATAAGTAGAAATAGTATGCATTAATTCAAAAGGACAATTTGCTGACTTAAATATATCTACTGCTTTTTGTATGTCACTAAAATCTGACATACCGGTAGAAATAAATGTGTGTTTTCCCTCTTCAGCAATTTTTTTCAACAGAGCTTCATAAACAATCATGGCTGATGCAACTTTATTATATTTACAATCAAATTGTTTTAAAAACTCTTGACTATTTAGATCCCAGGCTGAAGCAAACCATTCGATTTTTTTTTTTTTACAATAAGAGTCTATTTCTTTGTATTGATCAGTATTAAATTCTAGTCCATTTTTCTGTTCTCTCTGAGTTGTGCCCCATTGACTATCTCTTGGGGAATCTAAAAATTCTTGTGTATAGACTTGATCTAAATCTCGCTTTTGAAATTTAACAGCATCGCAGCCAGCATCTACCGCAACATCAATAAGTTCTTTGCATATTGACATGTCACCATTATGATTTATTCCAATTTCTGCTGATATAAATATTGGTTTGATAACTCCTCCTTATTTTAGTGATAGAACTTTTAAAAAATTCAATTTTAATATATTTTCAAGTAACACTCTAACTACACCGGAACCACCATTAGCGTCAAGTTTAAATGTAGAAACCTGTTTAATTTTTTTATGACTATCTGATGGACACGCTGAATAGCCACATAATTTTAAAGCCTCATAATCATTCAAATCATTTCCTACATACAATGTTCTGGAAAGTTTAAACTTCTTTTTAATAGATAATTTTTGCAATTCTTTAGCTTTATTTTCCACACCATAAAGTACTGGAATTTTTAATTTTTTAGCACGAGCAGCAACAACTTTATTTTTTTCAGTTGAAATAATATAAGTATGTTTTTTAAACCTTCTTAGAACATCAAACGCTAAACCATCAGATCGATTACAACTTACCCATTCATTCCCATTTTGATCAAGATGTACTTTATTATCAGTTAATACACCATCAAAATCAAATATCAACGCATCTAAATCATCTATTTTAATATTTTTTATTTTCATAAATGTAAATAGTGTTCAGTTTATTAATTCTTAATCTAAGCCTAATTTATTTTCTACAAGTTCACACAATAAATGTTCAATTAAGATATGTGCTTCTTGAATACGGGCAGTTGTATCCGATGGGACTATCAGGGGTATATCTAGGTAGTCTTTACACGTACCACCTTTTTTACCAAGTAAGCCTATTGTTTTAATTCCCATCTTACGAGCTTGAATTAATGCCCGTCTAATATTTTCACTTTCTCCAGATGTCGTAATTGCAACTAAGACATCATTCTTACGCCCAAGTGCATTTAATTGTCGAGAAAATATTTCCTCATAACTATAATCATTTGCAATACATGTTAAAACAGAAGTGTCAGTCGTTAATGCAATAGATCTAAGTGGCTGACGATCTTTTTTAAATCGACCAACAAATTCAGCTGCAATGTGTTGACTATCTGCTGCACTTCCACCATTACCACACCAAAAGATCGTTCCCTTCGATACAAGAGATTTTGCAATCATATCAGCAGCCTTTTTAATATTTCCCTCAGTATTTACAAATGTTTCTTTAATAACACTTGTATGCTCATCAAAAGCACGTCTTACCAACTCTTTATACTTATTTTTTTTAACAATTAATTTCATAATGATTTTAGATATGACACATAATATTAGCTTATTCTATTTCAATGCAATTAGTTAATATCTGCCTAACTTTAAGTTTATGACCTGTTTCATAATTATTTAGAATATCGATAATTTCTTTTTTTACAATCCCTCCAAACATTTTATTTGGTTTTAATTCTTCTAACTTATGTTGGTTTAAATAAATTCTTGTGTAAATTTTTAATTTATTAATAATTAACTTTAAAAAGTCCAATAAAGATTGAGTTTTGCTATAACGACAAGGTAACTCAGATACAAGATCACTTTTCAGCATATCCTCTGCTACTATTTCACTGGCAAACTTGGCTTCTACATGGATAAAATCTTTAAATATGTCCTTATATTTCTTGGGGATTATAGGCTTTTTGGCATTAATGTTTATACAAAATTCTACAATTTGTTTTAGATTACATAAATGTTTAGACATCTTATAAGGAAGAGAGTTTCTTATAAATTTATTATCAGATACTATATATCCAATTTTTATCCCAGCCATATAAGCTTGGGCAGCAGACGTGCATCCTCTGTGCAAAACTCCACTTGAAGCGTATATCCAAGGAGACACTTCACCTTTATAAATAACTTTTATTCTTTTCAATGACTTTGCAACTTTTTTCCATTCCTGTATATCTTCTGCTGGGTGTGGACGAATTATAATCTGTGGAATATCAGTACGTTTATCCAGCTCATAGATTAACTTGATAAATTTTTGGTATTCCAAAAATACATTTTTTGCCCTAACCGTTTCATTCGGTAACTCTTTTTTTAGTAATTTCCATTCAGATTGAAAACTTTTGTACTGTTTTAAAGCCGCATCAATTCTATCAATTGAGTTATATCCAAAATCAGAGGAAAACAAAATGAATTTACCATATCTTTTTCGTAATTCTTTAACTGAATCAACATACATGTGTTTTGACTCTGGCCTCCACATATCAACGCGTGGCCAACCTGTTATTTTAATTTTACTTTTTAATTTAGGTAATATTTTACGAGAAAGATTATAAACTGTTTTTCCTATTACATAATATCTATCAATATATTTTTCTGCTCCATCAAACATACGTAAACGAATTTGTTTTTTTAAATCCTCAGTCGCAGGTCCGAGTTCCTCATCTAATATTATAAATTTTTCAACATTTTTCTTTATCTTTTTTATTCGGTCAGTTGTTAATCCACCTTTATATATAAAAATACCTCCATAGGTTTTTTTTAAAGACATTAGTCTTAGTATGGAAGTTTTGGATCCAATATAACAACGAATATTTTTTTTTTTATTTTCTAATATAATTTTTGATAAAATTACCTTAGGTATTAGTTCTCTTGTCTTAATCTCTACTGGTAAATAAATATGTATTTTTTTTTTTTCCATCATAAATTATTGTTTAAATCTATCCATAAAAGTTTTTAAACTTAAAAAAGTAAATAAAAATTTACTATTTCCATTTTCTTTGAGTAGATTTTTATTTTTTATTAAATTTTTAATTTTTGACTTATCAACAAAATTATAAATCTCAGAATCCTGGTCAATAAAATTTTTGATTTCTTTGTCTTCAAAATTAAATAAACTCAAAATTGATGCATTAAATCCATATTTCATTTTTTGATTTAAAACATCTTTATTTAAAATACCTTTTAGGCTAGCTCGTAGAAGATATTTATTTTGGCATTGATTTAGTAGGTGGGAACCTTTAACACTAAATAAATATTCTATTAAATTTGTATCTAAAAATGGTGTTCTATTTTCTATTGAAAATTGCATGGAATTAAGGTCTTCTCTATGCATAAAAATAGGAACATTTTCATGGAATAATTCATTCGCCATTCTATTTTTTAACAGAGACTTAAAATATTTTTTTTCATGAAACTCATATTTCATTTTTTGTAAACAGAATTTCTTATTATTAGTAAAATTATCAAAAATATATCCTCTAAAATTAGAATCTTTAAAAAATAAATCATATTTTGTGAAAAATTTATTTCTTAAATTTGGTTGAATATTTTTTTTCCAAATGTCTAAATATTCTTTAAATTTTTTTGGATCAGATTTATTTAGTTCTTTAAATACCATTAAATAATGATCATAATAACCTCCATATATTTCATCAGCTCCTGACCCTGATAGAGATACTTTAAAGCCTCTTTTTTTTACAAAGGAAGATAAATAATAATGCAATAAGTCAGTTATAGTAAATATTGGATAATGATTGTGTTCAGTTGACTTTTTTAAAATATCTAAAAAATTAATATTATTATTTAATTTAATCAAATTATTTTTAACACCACAATCTTTTGCTGTTGTTTTAATTAAATTGCTTTCATTATATCTGTTATCTGAGTCTATTATCGAAAAAGTTTCTAATTTTTTTCCCAAGATTTTTGAGGCTATACTGCAAATCGCTCCTGAGTCCATACCACCACTCAAATTAAGTGATAACGGTACATCAGACACTAGTCTAAGATCTATAGCATTAATAAGTAATTTTTTTGTATTTAATACATGTTCTTTTAAACTTAATTTTTCAGTACGTTTATCAGTTTTAAGTTTCCAATATTTTTTTTTTAAAACTTTTAGAGTTTTGTCAATAGTTATTATCGTACTTTTTTCTATATAATAAATATTATTAAAAAATGTTTCATCATTTTTAAATAATGACTTGTAGCCAAAATGAAGAAAAGTGTTCACTTTTTTACTGTTAAATTTTTGATTGGTTCCTAATATTTCATTAATATAGCTTATTTGAGATGACAATATAATTTCATTATTTTTTTTAAAAAACAAAAGTGGTTTTTCACCAAATCTATCTCTTGATACAATAATTTTATTTTTTTTTGTATCATAAATTATTATCGACCACATACCCTCAAAGAATTCAAAGCACTTTTCTTTATACACAGAATAATAATAAAGAATTACTTCCGTATCAGATGAAGTTTGAAATTTTTTATTTAGTCTTTTTTTTAATTCTTTAAAATTATATATTTCACCATTAAAAATAAGAATATAATCTTTAAATATATAGGGTTGATTTGAACGATTATGTAAATCCTGAATAGATAATCTTGAATGAAATAAGTGCAAATTTTTTTTACCAAAAGAAATTCTTTTATATGATTGATTGTCTGGTCCTCGACATTTCATCAAATTTTTGACATTTGATATTTTTTTTGGGTTTATTTCTTTACTAGAGATATAGGCTAATATTCCACACATAATAATATATTAGATTGTAAATAATCTATTTAATCTAAAATAGAAATTTTTTTCGTTTTTAGATAAAATTATATTATCAGTTTGTATCATATTTTTATTCATGCGTTATTCATGTTACCTTTAAAGGTATTTGTAGTTAAAAATCATATTTACATTTTTCATTAAATTAAATCTTGAAATAATAAGTTGTCAAATTTATTCACATTTTTAATTAACTTTTTACCTAGGATTTTTTTTATTTCAGATGCAAAAATGCCTTGTTCTGGAGATCTAACAATTAATAAATCGCTTTTTTTAATTTTATAGCCTTTCTTTAAAGTCTTATTTAAAATTAACTTTCTTCTCATTAATGAATAATTAAGTTTTTCCTCTTCACTTATTACCTTGTTATAATTTCCAAGAATGTTTTGTAAATTGTTAATCTCTCTTACAAATCTTTTAAGTGATTTGGGGTCTAGAGATATTTTGTGATCTCTAAAATTTGAAAAATTATTTGACAATGTAAAATGTTTTTCAATTATTTCTGCACCCAAAATATATGATAGGCAAGATATTTTGTAGCCAACTGTATGATCTGAAAAACCTATTGTAACATTGGAAAATTTCTTTTTTAGATAAGGAATAGAATTTAAATTAATTTTATCATTTGATGTTGGGTAACTAGAAACACAATGCATAATGCAAAGGTTTTTTTTTTTTTTAAAAAAACTAAATTCTCTAAAATAATTAACAACTTTAGAAATATCCTTATAATTCATCAATCCTGTGGAAATTATAACTGGTTTTTTAAAAGATCTTACTTTTTCAAGCAAATCAAAGTAATTATTATCACCAGATGAGATCTTAAAAAAATTTTGAATTTTATTTAAAAAATTTGCACTTTTTATATCAAATGGTGTTGCAAAAAAAATGATGCCCAATTCATCACATTTTTTTTTCAAAAAAATTATATCTTTCTTTTTAAGGGCAAACTTTTTTAATTGATATATTCTTTTTTTATCTTTTGGTGTAGATAACTTGCCAGGATCAAAAATTTGAAACTTAACTGCGTTGGCTCCTGATTTTTTTGCCGATTGTATTAATTTAATTGCATTTTTAACTGAACCCTCATGATTGTTACCAATTTCAGCAACAATAAAGGGTTTTGAATTTGTTTCAAAATTTTTCATAAAATAACAATATAGAAAAAATTATATTTTTATACAAATTTTAATGATAAAAATATTTTTTTGCAGTAATTTTTTTAAGTAACTTTTTTATAAAATTTTTTATACCAATTAATATATTTTTGATATCCAATTTCTATTGGATTTTGAGGTTGAAAATTAATCAAATCCTTTGCTTTAGAAATGTCTAATGTCCCTCTTTCTGGCATAAAAGCTTCTCTTGGTTTTTTTATAATTTTAACATTATCAAAATTATTTTTTAATATTTTAATTAAATCAATTATTGGTCTAGAGTTTCCATAAGTTAAATTGAATGTTTGATTTATGGCATTTGGATTTGTGCAACATTTTTCGACCCCGTCTATAAAGTCTTCTATATAAGTAAAATCTAATTTATCTTCCCCATCACCATTAATAGATATTTCTTTATTACTTACTAAATTTTCAATAAAGATTTGCCCTACTCTTCTACTAACACATCTTTCTCCATACAAAGCAGATGGACGAATAATTGTATAAGGTAAATCAAAAACCTGATTATAGGCTTTTACCATTAATTCTCCAGAATATTTTAAAGTTCCATATATCCCAATCGGACTACATTGTGTTTCTTCATTTACTATTCCAGTTGTAAAATTTCCATATACCATGCTTGATGACAAATATATTACGTGCGTTTTATTAGTCCTACACACATCCAAAGTATTTTCTAGTGTCCTTAAACTATGATCAAATGTACTATGAGGATCTTTATTAGATTTATTAGCGTGAGAAACTGCAGCTAAGTGTATAACAATATCAGGAGATAAAGCCGAAAAAATTTTTGAATAAAGATGGTAGTCTCTTGCATCTGCAACTTGTAAATTAATCTTCTGAGAGTTTAGTAAGTTTATTCTTTCATTTAAAATTGACCTATACAATTTTTGATTAACAATTTCACTATCTGTAAAAGATAACAGATTATTAACACCCAAACTATCTAAAATAGAAACTTCATGACCTTTGTTTTTTAAAAAAATTCCTAAATTGTGTCCAATAAAGCCGTTTCCACCTGTTAGTAAAATTTTCATTATTATATATATTTATTTATCATTTTGCTAATGTAGTCAATCTCTCTGTTTTTTAACTTCGGGTAAACCGGCAAAGATAAGACTCTATCTGCATAATTTTTGGAATTTGAATAGTTTATTTTTTTAATATTATATTTTTTTTTGTAATAGGTCATTAATGGCAATGGAGTTCCATAGTGTACCGATATACCAATTTCTAATTTTTTAAATTGTTTCATTAACATAAATTTATAATTTTTATTTTTTAGTAAAATTTGAAATACAAAATAAGAGTCGTCATTGCTGAACCTTGGTAAATTTACATTTTTATTTTTTTCAAGTAATTTTATGTACTTTTTAGCAATTTCTTTTCTTCTAATTAAATTTTTTTTATATTCTTTTAACTGATTAAAACCCATAGCTGCTTGAAAATCTGTCATTCTAAAATTAAAGCCTAAAAAATTCACATTATATTCTCCAGGATTTTTTCTATCTTTGATATCTTTATCAATACCAAATGCCTTAAGAGTTTTAACTTTTTTGTATAAATCAAAATCATTTGTTATCAAAGCTCCCCCTTCTCCAGTTGTAATCTGTTTTGTAGGATAAAATGAAAAACAACCTGACATTCCAAAATTACCCACATGTTTTTTCATATATTTTGTTCCTAGACCATGCGCACAATCTTCTATCAATTTTATTTTATGAATTTTGCAAATTTTTAATATCTCTTTTAATTCACATGATCTTCCAGCCATATGAACAATTATTATTGCCTTAGTTTTTTTATTTATAAGTTTTTTTATTGAGTTAATGCTAATATTTCCACTGTCTATATCAATATCCGCAAAAACAGTTTTCGCACCAGTATATTCAACAGAGTGTGCTGTTGCGGTATGAGTCATTGCAGGAACTATAACCTCATCACCTTTTTTTAATTTTAAGGCTAAACATGAAAGATGTAGTGCTGCTGTACAGCTAGATACTAAAGTGCAATACTTTGCCCCAGTAAACTTTTTTAATTCGGATTCAAACTTTTCTGTAAATTTTCCATGAGTTAACCAGCCACTTTTAATAACAGATTTAACGTCATCAGTTAGTTTTTTATTTATATTTGCAATAGAAAATTTAATCATTTAAATATTTAATTTTTACTTCTCTACCACACCTTGCAGATAAATCAGCGTAAAAACATGCGGTCATTAAGCCAAAAATATCCTTTTTGGATGGATGTGATGGTTTTTTGTTAATAATTGAATCTAAAAATTCCTGAATAAATTTACCTCTATTCTTTTTGTCTGGATACTCATAGTTGGTTTTTATAATTTTGAAGTTATTTAAGCCTCTTTTTTTTTTAATTACAAATTGGCCAGATAAATCCGAAACTGTAGTCTTATTTTTTTCAAAAATTTTTAAAGAATGATAGTGCGGATGAATACATACCCCATCTGCTTTTAAATTAACGATTATATTACCTGGGAAAGTAAAAATATAACTTGCGAAGGAAAACTTTTGAAATTTAGTATTATTTGTAACTTTATTATTAGTTTTAGCAATTACTGATATTGGTTTTGAATTTAATATCCAACAAACTAAATCTAATACATGTATTGTAGCCCCTAGTGTTAAGCTGTATTCCTTAGTTTTTGATCTCCACTGAAAAAGTTTATGTTTTCTTCCCCATAAATATGATGCTTCAATATGATAAATATCTTCAATTTTAATTTTTTTTTTTATTTTATTAAAAAGGGAATTTTTTCTTAAAACTAAATTTGACGTAAAATGTATTTTTGGATTTAATTTTAGCTCTTTATGTATTTTTTTTAATTGGATTTGATTCAAGCAAACAGGTTTTTCTACTATAACATGGCATTTTTTTTTTATTGATTGTATAACTTGTTGATAATGAAATTCATCATAACTAGCTATTGATATTAAATCTAAGTTATTGTCTGAAAAAAAAAGTTTTTCATTTGTGAAAAAATTTACATTTTTGTATTTTTTTTTTAATATAGAAATTTTTTTTTTATCTTTTTCTAAAATAGATATCACTTTACAGTCTCTATAACCATTTATAGCCTCAAAATGTTTTTGGCCAATTCCCATTCCTATTAATCCAACTTTAATCATTAAGATATTTTATAATTTTTTTTAAATCTGATTTATAATCTATACTTAATTTTGGTGAATTTTTATAATTATTAATATTCTTTTTAAAATTAATTATCTTAAATTTTTTATTGTTCGAATAAAAGTAACTAGTAACATGTTCTTTTTCATTCAAATTAAAATTAACCAAATTATCAATTAAAATTTTAGTTTTTATGATCTCTACAGACTGTCCGCTTGGATAATTTCTTGGAAAAATATTTGTAATTAAGTCAGCATCATTGTGCTTTATAAATGCTTTAATAGCATAATCTATAATCATAGGGTCAATTAATGGGCTGTCTCCACTTATTCTCATAAAATATTTTGCTTTATTTTTTTTAGCTGTTTCATACATTCTTAATGCAACATTATTCAAACTTCCCCTGTGACACTCACATTCTATTTTTGGTAAATACCTAGCTAATTTATCATCACTCTTATTTTTAGAGGTTGCAATAATGATTTTTTTAATATGCTTTGACTCTTTAACCCTATCAATTACATGCTTTATTATTGGTTTACCCAATAATTTATGCAAAATTTTATTAGGAAATCTCTTAGAACTTGTTCTCGCCTGAATAATTGCTATCAATTTTTACTCTTTTAAATTTTTTATCTAAATTATGTCAATACCTAAAGCATATAATTAATTTAGAGATTACTACAATGTTAAATTATTTAATCTATTATATTAAATTATTATATATTAAAAATATTTATAAAGAAAATTTTTTCAAATAGTTTAAAAGTATTAATAGTGTTATTACTAATAACTTCAATACTAAATTATTTATCTAAATGATCAAAACAAAAAAAGAAAAGATTGCACTATTTTTCAATTCTGACAGGGGAATTTCTGTTTATAAAAGTTTAAGTAAAAAATATGAACTGGATATTTTTTTATCAAAAAAAAATTTAAAAACTAATGTAAAACAATTTCTAAAAAAAAGAAAATCTAAGTTCAAAATAATAAAAAAAATTAACCTAGACTTAATAGAAAAAATTAAAAATAAAAATTATTTTTTACTTATTTCAGCTGGTTTTCCATTAATATTCCCAAAAAAAATTTTGGAAATTTATAAAAATAAAGTCATAAATCTTCATGCTGGACCATTGCCCAAATATAGAGGGGGCTCACCATTGAATTGGCAGATCATAAACGGAGAGAAAAAAATATCAATTAGCATTATTAGGATGTCAAAAGAATTAGATCAAGGGCCAATATATAGTGAAAAAAGCTTTAAACTTAAAAATGTGGATACAATTAAAACAGTACATAAAAAAGTAAACTCTTTGTTTCCACTTATGATTAATCAGGTCATATTAAAAATAAGAAAAAAAATAGAACCAAAAATACAAAAAAATAATTTCATAAAAAATTATCCTCAAAGATCAAAAAAAGATGGATTTATAGATTGGAATAAAATGGATGCAATAGCAACTTATAACTTTGTTCGAGCATTGACGAAACCTTATCCAGGTGCATTCTACTTTGATAATAAAATAAAAATCAAAACTCTATTTAATTGCAAGATTTCTAAAAAAAATCCAAAGCTCAACCCAGGTCAAATTTTTTTTTCTAACGGACAAAAATTTATAAAATGTAAAAAATATTCTATAAAAATTATATAGACTAACTTCTAAATAAATTATATTATGATGATTAACCCTAATTTTATAAAATTAAATAATGAAATATTGTAAACTGTGTGTTCTTCCTGATTCTAGACCAAATTTATATATTTTATCAGACGGTATTTGCACTGCTTGTTACTCAAAAAAAAATTTAAAGAAAATTAACTGGAATATAAGAAAGACCTCTTTTTTAAAGTTAGTTAGTAATCTCAAAAAAAAAAATAATCTATATGACTGTGTTGTACCCGTCAGTGGTGGAAAGGATAGCACTTGGCAAATCATTGAAATACTTAAAAATAATTTAAAACCTCTTGCATTTACATATAAGCCGGTCTTACGAACCAAAATTGGGCAACAAAATTTAGATAATCTTAAAAAACTTGGGGTTGATCACATAGAATTTTCAATAAGTGAAAAAACTGAACAAAAATTTTTAAAAAAAGCTTTCTATAAATTTGGAGCTGTCGCAATACCGATGCATATGGCAATGTGGAATATTTCATTTAACTTAGCTAAAAAATTTAGTGTACCTTATATTGTTTGGGGGGAAAATTCTGCAATTGAATATGGTGGAGCAAAAAAAGATCAAAATTTAAAAAATTTAGACAATAAATGGATTAAAAAATTTGGTATTAATTTTGGCACAACTGCAAAAGATTGGGTTGATAAAGATTTAACGCGAAAAGATATGGCACCTTTTTTTAAGGACGAAACTAAAACTAAGAAAAATCCTAAATCCATTTTTTTGGGAGACTACTTTAACTGGGATCCAAATAAAAGCTTCCATGTAGCAAAAAAAAATGGCTTTAAAAGTTATAAAAAAATTTCAAAGACTGGTATTTACAATTACGCTGATATTGATGATGATTTAATTTCTATTCATCATTACCTAAAAATATATAAATATGGTTTCTCAAGAACACAAGACAACCTAAGTCTAGAAATTCGAAATGGAAGAATGAGTAGAATTGCTGCAATAAAAATATTAAAAAAAAAGAAATTTTTGGCTCCAAATGGAGATATAAAAAAATTTTGTAAATTTATAAAAATATCAAAAAGAGAATTTTATAGAGTATGTGAAAAATTTAGAAATAAGGAAATATGGTATTTAAAAGACAATAAGTGGAAATTAAAATATCCAATTACTTAATAAAATGAACTCAAATAATACAAAAAATTGTAATTGTTTTGAAAATTTTAAAAATTTAAAAGACAAATTTAATGAATTATTTTGTCAATATAAATTAGCACCCCCATTAGAACCAAAATATGAAATAAAAAATTATGATAGAAAAATACTTAGGTGTAAGTTATGTGGACATTTTACTGCAAAACATAAAATTAAAGTTAATGAATTTTATAAAAAAAACTATTCAGTAATTTCTCATGGGAAAAAAATGAAAATTAAATTTGATAAAATAATTAATCTAAAGTCTAGTTCTGACAATTATCATAGGGTTAAAAGATTCCTAATATTTTTTAAACATTTTAAAAAAAAAAAAATTTCTTTGTTAGATGTTGGTAGTGGGCTATCTATATTTATTTTTGCTCTTCAAAAAATAGTAAAATGGCAATTGACAGGCATTGAACCTGATATAAATTTTGTAAAATTTTCAAAAACACTAAAGTTAAACGTTATTCATTCAAACCTAAAGTCTGGGATACTTAAAAAAAAAAAATTTAACATCATTTCATTAAACAAAATAATTGAACACGTAAAGGATCCTGTTAAGTTGCTTAAGATTTCATACAAATTACTTATTAATAATGGTTATGTTTATATTGAAGTTCCAGATGGAAATGGAGCGTCGAAAGTTCATAATGGACATCTAAGAGAGGAGTTTTTTGTTGATCACCTTCATATCTTTACAAAAAAATCTTTAAAAAAATGTATCGAATTATCTGGATTTAAAATACTCAGCTTGAAAAGTATTAAAGAAAAAAGTGGAAAATATACACTTTTTGCATTTGCAAAAAAAATTACTTAATTAATGAAAATAGAAATTAAAAAAAGACCTAGAAAATTCAAAATTAATATTGGGAGAAAAAAAATCGAATTAAGTGATACAGCTAAAATATATTTAAAAAAAAATGAACAAGTTACATTTTCATATTTAAATTCAGAATATGATGTCGCTAAAAAAGATTGGGGCTACTATGCAACACCCTCTATAAATGGAAGATTAAAAAATTTTGGATTTAGAACATTTTTAATTAAAAATAGATCTAATAAAATCTATATATTTTTAGTTCATAAAAATAAAATGAAAACTTTTAGAAAATATTGTAAAGATGATAATCAAAAAGTAGTTACTGAGCTTACTAACGGCATATAATATAAATCAAAAGTAAATTTTATTTATTGATTATTGACATTCATTTGGAAATTTTTGTCAACTCTAATTAATTCTTCAAATGTCCCTGTATTTTTTATTTCCCCCTTTTCCAATAAGAAAATTTTATCACAACTCTTAATAGTACTTAATCGATGGGCGATTAATATAATCGTTATATTTTTACCAAGTTTGTGTACAGCATCCATCACTGCTTTTTCAGTAAGGCTGTCTAATGCACTAGTTGCTTCATCTAAAATTAATACTTTTGGGTTGTGATATAGGGCTCTTGCAATTCCTATACGTTGACGTTGTCCGCCTGACAATCTGACCCCACGCTCACCAACAGTAGTTTGATATTTTTTTGGCAATTCATTTATTACGAACTCATGTAAGTTTGCAATTTTTGCAGCAATTTCCACTGCTTTTTGGTCAATGTTATTATTTTCACGACCAAGAGCAATATTAGCACTAATAGTGTCATCAGCCAAATATATATTCTGAGGCACATACCCAATAGTTTTTTGCCATGCTTTTAAGTTTTGTTTATCAATTATTGTGCCATCAACTTCTAATGTTCCTTCCTTTGGTTCTAACAAACCAAGAATGATGTCCACAGAAGTGGTTTTACCACTTCCAGTAGTACCAACTAATCCAACAGTAGTTTTGGCTATAATATCAAAACTGATACCTTTTAAAGCTGATCGAGATGTATTTGGATATTTAAAATTAACATTATTTAAAGTTATCTTTTTTTTAAACTCTAGAGGTAATACATTTTTTTGTAATTTAGGGTTAAGTAGTTTTAGGCTTTTAACATCATCATATAAATTATCAATCACAGGCCCAGCAAAGCGAAACTGAGCAAAAGAAGTGTAAATTTTTTGGAGCGCAGGCATTAAACGGTAACCTGCTAAAGCATAAAGCGAGATTATTGGAACGATAGTAGAAAATGACCTGTTATGAGACATCAGATAAAGTATGAGTAAAAGCATACCTCCAAAAGCAACGGCTTCGAGCGCATAACGAGGAAACTGACTCACAACATTAAAAGATACATGATGTTTGGCCATTTTTTTAGCTGGATCTGAAAATTTTTTAATATATGGCTCTTCTAACCCACTTACCTTTACTTCTTTAAAAGCACCAAAAGCTTCACTAATTGAAATAAAGCGTAATTCATTCGATTTAAAACGCTCGTTACCAATTCGTTTAATAAACCCTCTTGAAAGTTTATAAATAAGCCAATATGCTGAGCCAAAAACAGAAAAGACTATTAGTGCAATTTTTAGATCAACTAAAATGAGTAAGCTCAAGAGTGTAATTGCTAATACACATTGAGCTATTAAATCGATCATTGGTCTAAGACCACTACCTACTATTGTACCAACTTCTGCAAGAATAGATTTTCCAAGATCTGCACTATTACGATTTAAAAACCAACTGTATGGTTGATTCAGGTAACCTTCCATTAAAAGTTTACTAATACTATATTCGCTCATGTAAACAAACCTTGCCGTTATATACGTTGTCAGTAACTTAAAGGCAGTTGAGATTACAAGCAAAACAAAGACTAAAACTGCCAAAACAAAAAGAAATTCTTTTTTAGTTTTAATGCCAAAAATTTCTAAAGCTTGAAACATACCATTCAAAATATAATTGGTTTCAATAATATCAGGGTTTGCAAGCACTGTGATAAAAGGCATAATTGATGCTATACCAATCGTATCAAGCAAGGCCATCACCAGAGTCATTATTAATAACAAAGGAAGCTGTTTACGCTCACCATGTGATAAGAAATGTAAGAGTTTTTTTAAATTTATAAGCATGTTTTACTTAAAAGAACATATTATAATTCTTGAGTTGTAAGCATAAATTACTTACAGGCTTTTGTAATATTTAAATATCCTAAAAATTTTTTTCAGTGCATAAATCAAGCCAATTGAGCTATTAGTACTGGTCAGCTACACGCATTACTGCGCTTCCACATCCAGCCTATCAACGTGGTGGTCTACCACGGCTCTATAGGAAGAACTAGTTTTGAGGTGAGTTTCCCGCTTAGATGCTTTCAGCAGTTATCTCTTCCATACTTAG
>Ga0209632_10000229_pt1 | contig 58691 bp, 57 predicted proteins | sample COG_10_FD_184754 | JGI IMG/M metagenome (GOLD analysis project Ga0209632, IMG submission 184754) | Pelagic Microbial community sample from North Sea - COGITO 998_met_10 (SPAdes) (version 2) | ecosystem: Environmental > Aquatic > Marine > Neritic zone/Coastal water | place: Helgoland, sampling...
CGCTGGTTCCCCTTTAAAACCCCTCCTAGATTTACTCTCGCTATACAAGGGGGACCGCTGGTTCCCCTTTAAAACCCCTCCTAGATTTACTCTCGCTATACAAGGGGGACCACTGGTTCCCCTTTGAAACCCCTCCTAGATTTACTTTCGCTATATCTTATCCCTATTTTTCCGGCTCTAATTGTGGTTAACTAGTTTGTTTGAAGACATAACTGAACTCTCGTCTTTATTTTTTTTATTTTTTAAAAAAAAAAAAAAAGATTAAATTTATATTATGTACTATATATGAAATCAGATAATCAAAATATTAAAGCCAGTCTATTGGGCTCCTCTATATCAGGTATTTTAGAAATAGGACTATTTCATCCCCTCGATACTACAGCAAAAAGACTCATGAATAATAAAACTAATGTAAATTTTTCCAACGTTAAGAAAGTTGTTCTTCAAAAACATCACCATAAAAGTTGGATAAAAGGATTTCCTAGTTTATATCCAGGATTAGGTTTCGCAACTACATATAAAGTATCACAGAGAATATATAAATATACTGGACAACATACACTTAAAAATTATTTTCTCAACAATCATCTCCATAGTTTTAATAATACTTTTGGTGAAAAAAATGGTAAAGTTATGGTAAGTGCCTTTTCCGGGTCTCTCATAGGTATTGGTGAAATAGCTCTGCTTCCTCTTGACATTCTTAAAATTAAAAGTCAAGTTAATCCAGAATTCCTCAATAATAGAGGAGTTATAGATTTAATTAAAAAAGAAAAATTTAACTTATATGCTGGTTGGAGATGGACTATTCTTAGAAATGCTCCTGGATCCTTTACGCTTTTCGGAGCCTCTACATTTTTTAAATCTCAAATTTTTGGTTTAGATATTAATGATAAGGCAAGTTTATTTCAACATTTTGTAACATCATCTCTTGCTTCAACCGCATGTATATTAGTTTCTTCTCCCATGGATGTTATTAAAACTCGAATTCAAGCCCAAGATTTTGGTAAATCTGATAATGGATTTAAAATTGTTAAAGATATGTTACGACATGAAGGACCTGGTAGTTTTTTTAAAGGTGTCGTACCAAAAGTTGGTTCTATTGGACCTAAATTAACTTTTAGTTTTACTATAGCACAATACCTAATACAGTATTTTGAAGGTTTAAAATTTCTAAACTGATTCTGTTTCTGTTAAATTAGCTTTTGATTTAATATTGGTATTTAAATTAGGTAATAATTTAAATGATACAATTCCATCATCTGTTTTTTCAAACTTATATTTTTTATCCTTATTATACCTTATTTGATGTGCTTGACTTAAAAAATTTGTTTTGGGAAGTTTATAATTTTTATCAGTTATATCTAAAAAATGACAAAATGGTACCGAATCCATTCTATTTCCAACATCTAATATTTTTTCCTTGACCCATTCATGCCTGGCATATCTTTTACCTCCATAATTGATATACATATATTTATTTACCTTATAAAATCTATGCTTATGTATTGTGAAAATATCTAAGCAAGGATTATAAACTTTGGTAAATTTCTTTAATAAAAAATTAGCTACACCATCTACTCCAAAAACTCCTAATTGTTGTGTAAATTGATCTCTAGGAAAATCAAAAGGTGTTCGGAAAATCCAACAATCTGTAGCGCACCCATTTCTCCACTGTGTCATATATTCTATACCATTTTTTTCCATACGTTTTCCCCCAGTTTGATTTGCTGCTTTAGTGGTTAAATCTCCTAAAATATTCCACCTTGTTAATACCAAGAATTTATCACTCATATCTAACTCGTGAACTTTCTCAATATTACTCCAATCAGGGAAATATATATCACTATTTAAAAAAATAAATATCTCATCCTGTCGGTAATCATTCGCAAAATCAAACATGTTTTCAAAAGTAGGTCTCTTATTAATCAATGATAAATAATATTTATCATCTTGGAGAAGTTTTTTAAATTCTTCATTAATATCCCGTATTCTAGAATCACTAGGATCAGAAATTAAAGATGTATCTACCGGTAGTTCCCAATCTACTTCATAAAAACAAATGATTTTCTCTACTTCTTTATGTTCTATATTCTTATATTGACACAGAAGTGTGTCTTCTAAGGGAATACCGTAGATTTTATTGTACGTGGTAGTTAATAGAATCATTATATTATAAGGGTATATTTATTTTATGGAAAAATTTCCGGCTTAATAAATATAGTTAATTTAATTCTAATACATAATTAACTAAATATTTCATTAAAACCTATTCCTATTAATCGATTATGTTGATCAAACACTGCTACAGAACTATCCCATAAATTTATAGGATAATGGTGAAAATCTATTTCTCCGTCAGTATAATAAGGAATAAAATAATGTTGGATTAAGTCTCCTATACTTAATTTCCAGTAAATTGGATACGTTATATTTGAAGTTGAACTGGTCCAATTATGTAAACTTTGAAGAGTAAATGATCTAGTCCAATGTGTAGTATTATCCGAAAAAATTACTAAGGCTCTCTGATAAGGATCCGTTTTTTCCGGGTCAGGGAATTTAGATTGACACGCAAAATACGACATAATATCGCTTTCTGGGATTACACTATGAAAATAATGACAATTCCAACCAATATATGGAGATTGAGTTTTATCAGTGGATGTTAAAACATGTTCGACATATGCTATTCCCCCATGTCCTTGGGATGTCAATACATCGGTATTCGAAAAACTCAATGTATAAGACGTATCGCATCGATATTTACCTGTTCTGACAAATCCATCCCTGAAAAATCCTTGCGGATAACCATATCCAGTCATGGATATATTGTTATTAATACCTAAATGAGTAAAATGATAGGAATTATTTCTCCTGTAATGAAATGAATGGTTATTAACTTGAAAGAAAGATTGACTGGAATTATCAGGTTTAATTTGGAATTCAATGTGATTTTGTAATGATCCGTTTCGATCTAGAATACTCTCTTGGTAAAAATATACACTAGATTTATTACAAGTTTTTCCATGTCTTAACCAAATAATCTCTTGTGATACAATTGGAGAATCTATTTCTATATAATTAATTAATATATACCACCATTCAGTGCTGTATTTGGGGTTTAAACCTATATTGTATATATCATGTTTATTATCTCTGTTTGGACATAGACAATCTCCATTAGGATATACAAACGTAATAGTGTTAATTAGTGTAAATAACAGTATAAAGAGTTTTACATAATAAATATACATTTATTAATACAATATCATTACGGTTTAAATTGTTTATAATTGATGTACATAGATATATGTTAAATTTAAAGAAAGGGTGTTATGAATTTAAACTTTTATATATATATATATTATATTATGTCTAGTTGGAAATGTCATAAATGGACAAAAGATGATAAAAAATGGAAAAAAGATCACGGAGGAAGAAACGTTACTTGGAATCAAGTATGTGAAAGAGATGGTATTAACAAGTACACAGAGGGTAATAATTCACAATATACCGGATGTGGGGAATGTTGGTGTTGCGAACCTGGTGAAGAAGGAAGTAAAGTAGTGACTCCACCAGTATCTATTCTACATTCCATTCCTAAAAAAATGAAATTAAAAGTAAAGGCTAAAGTAAAGGCTAAAGTTGTAACTACTACCGAAATGAAAAGTGGTGACAGAAATAGATCTACAAGTCAATCAGGGAAAAAAACTTCTTCTGTTGCGAGTGTGGTATCACCTAGTAATGTTCGCGGAGATATAACAGGTCACGTATACGCTTATACGGGTTTTAGACCAACCGCTGAATTAACGAGACTTATTATGGATAATGGTGGGTCACTGTCTGATAAAATTATTCCCTCCGTAACTCATTTATTAATGAAAAAACGTCCCACTAAAAAAACTAAAAAAATATTATCTGCTGAAGCTAATGGTATCACTATTTTAACTTTAGATAGTTTTATAAAAGGTATGAAAACTGTTAAAAAAGCTAGTCCTAAAAAAAAGGTAGCATCTGCTGTCGTCTCTTCCAGTGTATCTATTAGCGAAGGGGAAAAAATGGATGTAGTTACCTCTGGTGATTGTGTTAGTGGAAATACGGGAGATATTGTTTTTAGAGGTGGAGTATTGCTGGCCAAAGAATTTGTATCTAGAGATGGAATGTATGCTTTTGATCCAACTGGGTGGTGGGCATCAGAGAAGTATGACGGATATCGAGCTATTTGGAATGGTCAATCATTTGTCTCTAGAAATGGTAAACCTTTTAATGTGCCTATATGGTTTTCAGCATTAATGCCTCCTAGTATTGCTCTTGATGGAGAATTATGGATGGGGAGAGGGTGTTTTCAAAGTTGTGGATTATTTAGGAAAAAAGTTCCTAGTAGTGAAGAATGGGTTCAAAGTCAAGTTATTTATACCGTATTTGATCTTCCCGCTTCAAGAAAATCTTTTGAAGAAAGAATGGGTGATTTAGCAAATGTTGTCAAAAGCAGATGTGAATGTATGGCTGATGTCGAAGTTCCTGGAGGAATTGCCAGTATTCGTTGTCCAATACAAATGACTCCTCAAACAAGATTAACTTCAGCAGATCACTTAAGAACTATGTTCGAAGAAGTTACAAATAGCGAAGGAGAAGGTATTATGATAAGACAACCTGGTAGTTACTATGAACCTAAGAGATCTTCTACATTGTTGAAGCTTAAGGTTATATATGATGGCGAATGCGTAGTAGTGGGTTATAAGCCTGGAACGGGTAAATATACCGGTATGTTAGGTTCGTTTCAATGTCAACTTATGGATAAACAAAAAGGAGTTACTGGGAAAAAATTCTTTGTCTCAGGGATGAATGATTTAGTGCGTGAAAATTATAAAACTAGTCATCCAAAGGGAACGGTCATCACCGTTCAATATAATGATACTACAGAAGATGGTGTGCCTAGGCATCCGAGATACTTACGCAAAAGAGATGACCATGATTTGTAAAAAATTAATTAAATATATAAAGATTATCGGTAATTATATATTTAGTTAATGAACAACATCATTATAAGTCAATATCAATATATTAAATACTCCTACTATTTTTCTGGAGCTGGGGGTTTTACTGATTGTAATATTAAAAATTGGAAAGTAATGCTGGAAAATAACGATATGAATAAACCTATTGGAACAGTTCGATACGGTGACGATGAATCCGCTCGCTATATGAATGATGATAGTCTTGTAGAAGAAGATATGGGAATCATATTATCACAAGAATCATTAGATGAATTATTTACTATTGTTTCTAATTGGCCTATTAAACTAAACACATCTAAACCTGCTGGTCCTGGATGCTCTATTCAAGAAAAATTAATTTTAGGAAGTAAAAATAATTTAGTTCTTGGTTTTGACAATGAAAGAAAAAAAAAACTTAATAATTGGTGTGAAAATAATGGTTTGTCATTGTATTAAAATAGTCATTGTCTTAAGTATTCAATTATATGGTTTATATGAGGGAGGATCTGGTAAAGAACTTATATTTATAATTGGTTCTTGAAATTCTACTAATTCTAAGCATTTTTTATATAACTTATTATGAATATCTATCGAATTTTTACTTAGAACATATATTACTTCCTCTTCCTTATTTTCTCTTTTAGTAAAATAAAAAATATTTTTACTATAACCAAACCGCACTATACTTTCATAATGAAATTTTAAAATACCTATTTTAAGATATTCATCCGTTAAAATTAAATTATTTAGTTTGCCCTGATATTTTACTTTAAACTTGGAATCTTCTTCTATTTTATTATATAAACGGTTCCGTAATCGACGAAACATACACTATAATATATAAAGAACAATATTATTTAGAATAAATATAATTTAGGAATAAATATAATTAGGATTAAATATAATTTTTTGACAATAAAATTTACCATTATATTTAATATAAAGTATTTAATATTTTTATTTAAAAATTGAAGATTATACAATATTATAAAATGTCTAATCTTTATAATAATTACAAACTATATGAACATACCAATCATATATTAAAAGATTCTATTGAAAATGACGATAATATTATTATATTATTTGGTAATGGTGGTAATGGTAAATCATACTTAACTCAGGAAATGAATAGTATTTTAAATAAAAATAATTATAATATATTTAATCCTGTAGAAACATATGAATGGAACGAGACATCATTTAAGAATCATTTATCATTTTCTCCAAATAATAAAAAAATAATTCATTTATTATTTAATCCATTTTCTAAATGGGATATTACTAAGCCTGATTATGTATGTAATATCGATATGAGTAACATACATTGGTAACTAATTTTCTAATATTGCGCGTGGATATAATGGGTTATCTAAATATGATTCCGCTAAATTATTATCTTCTTCAGATGACGAATAATCTGGTGGTCTATCTTCATGGTCTGGTGAAAAATTTTCGGAAAAAGAAGAATCCGTTTCATATTCAGTATCACTTTCTGAATTTAAATAATCCCTATTTAATAAAAATATACATCTCTCATAAATAATTTGACTAATTTGTCTTGATTTTTTAGTTTTTAAAATAAAATATGTTCTCTTATTAATAAAAAAATAGAAATAAGTCTTTTTATAACCAAATTTTAATATATTTTCATAATAAATTCTTTTATTTGATATTTTAAGATATTCTTCTTCCAAAGTTAATTTTATTATATTATTACCAAAAGTTACTTTAAATGTAGGATATGTTCTCCAAGGAGTACAAGAATATATCATTCTTTTTAACATTGTATCTATTGGAAATTTTATATTTAAGTCATTTATATTTTGCGGATAAATTTATATTATATTTTCAAATTATAATTATATGGTTAAAAGAGCTGTTGTATGTGGTGCCGGTGGTTTCATAGGAGGTCACCTTGTTACAAGACTTAAAAAAGAGGGTTATTGGGTAAGAGGAGTTGACATTAAGCGACATGAATTTAAAAAAACAGACGCAGATGAATTTATCGTTGCTGACTTAAGAGATCCCGTAAGGGTTGATACTGTTATTGATGATTCAGTTGATGAAGTATACCAATTGGCTGCTGATATGGGTGGTTCTACATATATTAATACTGGTGAACATGATTCCGATGTCATGCACAATTCTTGTCTAATAAACCTAAATGTACTGAAAGTGTGTGCTCAAAAAAATGTTAAGAAAGTATTCTATTCTTCTTCTGCCTGTGTTTATCCCGAATACAATCAATTAGATCCAAATAACCCTAAATGTTCCGAAGATACAACTTATCCAGCTGAGCCAGATAGTGAGTATGGTTGGGAGAAATTATTTAGTGAAAGACTATATTTTGTCTTTAATAAAGATTTCCCCAAAATGGATATTAGAGTTGCAAGATTTCATAATATTTATGGTCCTTTAGGAACATGGGAAGGTGGTAAAGAAAAAGCCCCTGCTGCTTTTTGTAGAAAGGTTGCTATGGCTAACAACGGGGATACAGTTGAAGTCTTTGGTGATGGATTACAAACTCGTTCTTTCTTATTAGTTGATGAATGTGTCGAAGGTATTATGCGATTGATGAAATCTAATTTCAAGGGTCCTGTTAATATTGGCTCAGAAGAAATGATTAATATGAACGATTTTATGAAAATGGTTATTAAAATATCTGGGAAAAATTTAAAGATTAAAAATACACCCTTTCATGGAGTAGGTGTTAGAGGTCGTAATTCCGATAATAAATTAATTAAAGAAAAATTAGATTGGGAACCCTTTTGTCCCTTAGAAACAGGAATGAAAATAACTTATAATTGGATTCATAATCAAGTTCATAAAACTGAACATACGCATAATTTTAAACAATATGGTGAATCAAATATGAATATGGATATGGCAGATTTTGTATATTGTTAGATTATTGATTTTTTTTCATAAATATTTTACCATGTTGAGTAAAAAAATATGGTATGATCTTAGCTTTCTGACAGAATTCAAAATATTCTTGTAATTTACTATCTGTTACATCTTTATTTTCCCAATCAGAAATTTGTTGCTTAAATGTATATATTAATGATTGAATTGTCATAGAATTATTCTCTATAAAATCTTTTAAAACGGTAGTATTTATTGGGATAATTCTTCTTGGTATATTATTAATTTGTCTATTAAATTTTTTTATTAAATCATCTATTTCAGAACTTAAATTTATCATTACGCCCCTTATTACTACATTTGATTCATTCATATATAAACCTGTGTTACTTCCCTGTTTTATTACTTCTAAATCAATTGGAATATACATATCATCCCTTATAATAATATTTTGCGTGTGTAAGTCGGTCAATCCTATTCTAGTAGCTACAGTATTTAACATAGCTAAATTTCGTAACTTATTAAGATTATCAACTGTTTGTAATAGAGAAATAATACCGCTATCATACACAGATCCACCTTCAATATATTCCCAAAATGATACATTACCACAATTTACAATTTTATATTCAGGTAGATTAAAACAACTATATGGGTATGGATTTACTCTATTTATTTCGATAAACAAATTTAGTACAGCTATATCTATTAAAGCTGGTCTTGGTTTAAATACTATTTTTCTTCTGCGAATTTCAAGTAATAACACTGGATATTCTGTCCCGTGATTATCACTATCAAACTGTTTTATAATTTCTATATTATCTTTAGTAAAATTTTCTGTTCCAAAATTTTCTATAATTTTTTGATGGCAATTAGTCATTATATCTACCTTTAATTGATCATATTTAGAATTTAAATATAATTTTTGATATAAGGGTTCAGAATAAAATATATCTAATTCATATAAATATTCCGTAATTATTTCACTTATTGAATCATTTTCAAGAGCCATTTTTAAATCAGATAAATTATTATACTGTAATTCTCTATTTAAAATATTCGAATCAATTAATTTTAAAAGTTCAATTAAATCAGATAAATCTTTATCCGATACATCTATTTCTTCATCCATATCATATATGTCACTAAATCTATTAAGTTCTTTGCGATATATTTCAAATATTTCTAATAAATTTAATTTAACGTCTTTTGATGACCCGCCCTGTAAATTATTTTTAGATATAGCTCTTGGTAAAATTATATTATATATATTTAAGGTGTGATCACTGGGCCAAATATATCCTAAATTACTTACATGGGGATACCATACATTTTGATATTGATAATATGGATTTACATTTCCATCTCCTCTTACACCGCTTAAATGGTTTACTAAGCCATAATTTGAATTATAAATAGTGTGATAACTCTCTAATAATAAGTTTGGATTTAACAATAAATGATCGACTCTTTTATACTTAACATCGTTTTCTGTATATAATCCATTATCATTTTTTGTAAATTTATGATAAGATGTTGGTCTATTGTCATCCAATATAGATAACTTATTATCAAACATTGTTTTTAAAAATTCTATACGTTCTTCATTAAAATCCCCACATAGAATATGAATTTTATCTTTTCCTAAATTAAAAATAAACTCTTTTACTTTAGAGAAATATCGCGTCTTTATCCTATCATCTGGAATTCCTGGAGCATGAAGATGAGAATAAATTATTGTTTTACCAAGTAAATTTATTTGAAAAATTTGTGATCTACAAGGATAAGATTTAGAAGCGCCGACATTATAAAAGATTTGTAAATCACTTGTTAAATTCAGAATTGAAGTTTTTTCAGGAAAAGTTGTTTTGTTAAATCCTGTTACTAGTAAAGTGCCAAGACCACTTGGACTAGTTATTTCGGTGACATATATATGATAATATTTTGAAATCAATGGATATAATACTTCATATGATTCTTGAGTGACTTCCTCCAATGATAATATATTAATAGGGTAATAGTTATTAATTACAGTTTCAATAATATTAAATGTGGTTAAATACCTATTTAAATATTGTTGTCTGGTTTCAGATATTGAATCATCACCAAAGAAAAAATGACTATGTGAATGACTCATGATATTAAAATTACAAATTTTTAAATAATTCATACTATTATAAGATCACATTTAAATAATGAAATTATTTGTATTTTATCCTTAAATGATAACAAATTTACCAAATAAATTAATTAAATTTGATCAGTATTTTATATTAACAGTGATAATAAATAAATGTATTATAATGTCTGAAATTACCAAATGTATTATATGTTTAGAAAACGGTGACAATCAAACACAAATTAATGAAAATAATCTTATCTTACCCATACCATGCGAATGTAAAATATATTGTCACCAAGAATGTTTCGATAAAGTTGAGTCAAATGTGTGTTTTATATGTAAACAACCATATGATATAGAGAAATATTCGGAAACTAATTGTTTAAAATTTACTGAAAAACCTATTGATTCTGAAAAACTTGTATCATTTAATGAAATTATAATGGAAGAATTACAAACGGATGAGAGACCAGTGATAAATACAAGAAATGGATTATGCGATTATGTTGATCAATTACTAAAAATTATAGCATTTGCGTGTATTCCAGCATTATCATTATTTAGTGGAATATTAATTGTATGGATTAATGGTATGTTGGTAAATATTACCTTCTGTTTGTTCTTCAATTCTTTGGTCAAAAATTGTTTCTTAAATTATGACGATATTATTGTATTTATTGTAGGTTTATCTTCACTAACTTTTTGGTTTATGGTTTATAAAATATTCAACTCTAAAAATTTAATGAAATGTTGTCCAGAAGTATGTAAAAATTATTAGTAACAGTAGGTACAATATCTAACATTTTTCTTAGGATTGTTGTTATTTTTTACTACCCTTAAACAAGATAGACAAAATTTACTATTACAATTTGAACAAGTATGTATATAAAATGGATAGGTCTCCAAATATATCCTTTGACACGAATAGCAATTTTGTATCCATTCACCGTGTTTTATTTTTTTGATTAATTCTTCTGGAAATTTTAAATGAGAATTCATTATATTCTAATTATAAATTATTGTTAAATAATTGTTTTACAAAATATACCTAAAGCATAGGTTTAATATCATTTTAATGGCTAAATGTCCTATTTGTTGTGAAAAAATCGGAAATAATTTTTTTATTCTTAGTTGCCAATGTCGTAACTTATATCATAAAAATTGTATTAATAAATGGCTTAAAATTGATAATAGTTGTCCAACATGTCGTCAAAAATGGTTACCAAATCCCTTTATAAATATTGTTAAAAATACTGAATTATTGGAAGAAATAAGAAGAAGATTATGGGAAGAATCAATAGGTATTCATTCCGGAAGACATTTTAACACACCTGTGGGATCTCTATTAGTAAGGGATTAACTTTCTCATATGTAAATGATACCTCTGTTATCCTATATTTATATTTTTGCTTAATACAATAATAGATAAAAACATTAAATAATAAATATATAGTTAAAATAAATACTAATATTAATATCCCATATGTCTCATATCCCTTATAAGTATATATTTCTCTTAAATAATACAACCAAAAAAAACATATTGATTGTATACAGTTTGATGATAAAATAAATATCACTATTGCTTTACAATTATAACGTTTGTTTACTTGAATATAATTATATTTACCAAGACAAACTTCACAATGTGTATTTTGACTAACATTAATCCATTTTAAAAAACAATCTATATGAAAATAGCCATTTGTACATAGACATGGTTTAACTATATTGGATTGAACATTGTCTAAACATATTCTACATATGTTATCCTCGGTCATTTATTAATATTTTTAAATTAAGCTTTAAATATTATTAAAGAACTATAACAAAATCTAAGTACCCAAATTAATCTATACTTATAAATACAATATAAATATATTGATGTAGACAGCATGACACTAATTATTATAACTAGTAATATATCTATGAAAGATGATATATTATTTTTTGAGAGTTTAATTAAATTATCAAGATCTACCATAATAAAAAATAGACTTAACACCGCAAAATAAGTAATAATAGAATTAAACAAATAATAGCTATGTAAAATGTATTTTAAATATATACCTCTATATTCAGTCAAACAAACTTCGCAATTTTTACTTTCTTTTGTCAGTATCCATTTTTCTAAACATTCTTTATGAAAAATGCCGCTAGAACAATTACATGGCATAATATATTTTCCCTCTATTTTTTCTAAACAAATTCTACATTGTAGATCTTCTTCCATAAATACTACTTAGAATATGACAAATATCTTTAAATATTACGTAAAAAATATAGTTCTAAATAATTAATATTAATAATTTGTAATTGAAAGTAATTATATCCAAAGACAAGTTAGTTCTACAGTTATTTTATATGGGATTCGCGTTACTAATTCTTCCGATATCTCTTCTACATAATCGTTACTCACTTTGGGTGATTGTGCGTTTGTAACCAGCGCGGTTATATGAAGACGGTCCTTTGCTAATACTTTCTGTCTTATTCCATATTGAATAGTATATATCTCAGATAAATGGAAAGCACAGCATCCATCCGAATTACGCATAGCTAAGTAATCTATTTCTCCGAAGCATTTTTGAAAAGGTTTTAGTGAACCTTGTGGAATCGTATTACTATTTCCAATGAAAAATTGCGTTACATGGTCTAAATATTTTCTTGATTCATATTGACTGTGAGTAACACACTTAAATATTTTCTTGTCTAATATTTCCTGATCCACTGAGTTTAAAAATAATCCAATATATGTAGGAATATTTGATTTGCCAAATCGGTATTTGTGACGAGGAAAAAGATGTTCCAAAGAACCAGAATATGTTTCCATAATTTTAGTTATAACAGGTTGACATACTGTATGGAGACCGTATCTGGACTCGTCTAATTGAGGTAAGTGTTGTTTGATAAATTTAATATCTGATTCTGGATTATCCTGTAATAAACATTCTTGTGTTAACTGGGTAATTTCAGTTTCTCTGAATACTGGATATCTATGACTATTAGGAGGGACCTTAAATTCATTGAAATTTTTAATAACCCATTGGTATACTTCTTCAATAGGGGATTCAAATCTACCTATCATAACCTCATCACCATTATTCGAACGTTTGAGTAATCCCGATAGACAAATTGCTACATATTGTGTATCTACTTTTTCCGGTGTAAAGAATAATACACGACAATTTTCTACTTGAAAGATATTTAAATATTTTTGATATTGCTTGGGGTTAACATTACATCTTGTGAGAATAATTACTTCGGGACCATTACTATCCCTGATCATATGATAAAGGGCTCCTTGAGTGGAATTAGTGTCGCCAAAATATTCATCCTGTTCCACATAGCAAGTTTTTATACCATTGTTGGTAAGAAAATTGCTAATATATTTACCCATTGTTGACTTTCCACTTCCTTGTAATCCCTGAATCATTACTACGATAGGTCTTTCTATTTTATTTCTTATTTCATATAAACTATCTCGGCATGAAAATAGATAATTGTCACTATTAAATTCTCCTCTAAAATCTTCTGGATGAAATATTAAATCATTATGGTTACCTTCTTCTAAGATATATTGTGACCAATAATTGTAAAAACCATGAGGAAGACTACCTTTCACTGAATGAACAGGCATATGACCTAAGATCTTTACAGGTAATTGTTTCTTCATCATCCATATACCAAAATTCATTAACTTTCGGGTAGCTATAATAGCAGCATCCGTATTTAAACCATGATATTCTGACGCATCTATAAATCTCTTTATGACATCTTCAATGGATTTATAACCTCTCAACAAACATTGTCTCATAAAACGGAAAGTAATATATCTGGTTGATTTAGTTTTTACCAAAATTATTTTACCAGTGTGGATATTTCGTAAGTATAGAACATCTCCTTCTTCCATACCACACCTTGATAGTTGATATATATTTTCTAAATCACTAATATCTGATTCGACGTCGAATACTTTTTCAAAATCAGTAGATGGTAATCCTATATTATTAAATAGTGTAAGTGATTGTATTGGGTTTTGTGAATTTCCATCTATTGTCATACTAAACCAATGAACCCGATTATCTCCTCTCGTGAAGTGTTCACCATCGCAATATTCTCCAACAAAAGTTCCTCTATTATTAAGAAAGAAATCCATAATTTGCGAGGATGACACTATTAAATCTGTTTGATCGGAAATACTTCTAAAAATATCTGCTGTTAACTGTGGGAAGATCTGTGAATCACTGAGAATTTCTTCCAAAACTTGTTTATTAGATACATCTTCTAGTCTTATTGCTCTGTGACTATTTTTACTACCTCCAAATATGACCAAATTATCTTCTAAATCCCGACAAATGGTCAAAACCGCATTTTTTCCATTCAATTTCTCTGTTCTGATTATTTCTAGTAGTCTTGATTTAGCCCAATCTTTTATTTCATTGTGATTGTATATTTTAAGATTGGTTTCTATTTTTGTTGAATTTATATCGTCTGGATCTTCGTCTAGAGGAGACTTGCCAGAAAATTTCTTATTACCCATAATTACGCCTATAATTGTAGAAGATTGAGTCAAAATGGAAAAAGCTCTGGGAACTAAGTCTACCAATTCGAGATTATCAGAATAGATCTGGTCATCTGGTTGTCTCTTTTTAGTTTTAACACGGTAGGTATGAATGCTATATTCACTACATACTATTGTTCTTGTTGAAATTAATTTTAATAGGGCTTCTTTTCTAGTTTCCGTTAGATTAGATAGCTGTTCTGATTGTGTCTGTTTGAAATATTCCATATCGTTTTAGTATCGAGATTAAAGAGTTCTTAGTGAAAAATGGTTACTTTAATCGGTGGGGAGACATATTAATCAAAATTTTTATCTATTAGAGTTTTTGAATGTTAGCATTAGAAAACATACCACTTACTAATGAATTTAATATAAATGATAAATAATTTTCATATTTAAAACATTCTGTTACAATTTTCAATGATGATTTTCTCTATCAGATAATCCAAAAAGTAAAATTTTTACATTTTCTAGATTTATATTTAACATATTCGTTACAAAAATATCATGGAGAAACAAAATATCATGGAGAAACAAAATATATTTTAAGTTGGAATAATAGGTTGATATCTAAACGCATTATCTTTTTCTAAATAAAATAAACCTAATTTAAGAATATATTTCATATTATAATTGATTAATATTTATTTGGAATATATGGTTTTAAAAAAAATTTGATGTATATTTATCAGCCATTTTATAAAAAAAACTCACAAACTATACACATAAATGGATCTGTATTTAGGTAAACTGATTTCTATATTCTTTCGAATGGGTGGCTATATTGGTCTAGCTCTTCTTGCTATTACTATAATTAATAGTATTTATACTCCATCTGAAAATAAAAATGAACAATTAGCAAGAAAAATAAGAAATATGGATTATAAGCATGGTAATTTTAGACCTAGTAAAATTAATACCGACTATAAAGTTAGTGAAAAATCTTGTGTGTCGGATGATAAAATAACTGGTAAAATGGTTCATATCAAAGAAGAACCTAATGTTGATTGGGAAGAAAAATGGATTAGACAAAATGGGAGACTTCGTAAAACAGTAATCGTTTATTGATCTAATAAAAAATATATAAATATTTAGTCATTATAATTATTAGAACATTGGTTTGTATTAAAATACTAATAATGATATAAAGAGTATTTTTTATTTAATATTTAATAAACAACTCTAATGAGTTGCTATGTTTGTTTAGAAGAATGTAACGAAAAATCCCCATGTGAATGTAAACATTTAGTGCATGAAGAATGTTTACACCAGGTCTGTAAATCTCAGCATATTATACACTGTACTATTTGTAAATCTAATATTGATGGATATGTTTTTAAAAATAGTGCCTCTAGTAAAAATGAGGACTATACTATTATAGTGTCAAGTGATTCTGATGATTCCGATGATTCAAATTCTGACTCAGATGATAATATATATATTGATAATCAGTTTTATTTAGAAGTATCTAAATGTAAATATAATATGTTTTATTTTTTTTGGTGGGTTGGGTTATCATCAGTAGTTAGTGTTTTATGGAGCATTATATTTTGTTCAAGTAATGTTTGTAATATTAATGGATATGAAACTATTTTTTCTTTAGCATTTATTTTGGAATTTATAATCATTTTTGGTTGCTCTAAAAAATATGTGAGAGGCGAGATAAGATATAGCAGAAGTTAGTATTGTTTTATCTAATAAAATATTTAAATTTATATTGTTTAAATAATTAATTAAATACATGTATATAACATTTAAATATAGCTAATATATATAAACACATATGTATAATAAAATAGTAAATCCAAAAACTGGAAGAAAAGTTAACTTAAATGGTAAAATTGGTAGATTAATATTAAAGAATTATTTGTTACAATTTGGAGGCGCATCATTAGTAGAAGTTGGGTTAGATAATACTTTGGAACAAATAGTGAAAGGACATCGTGAAAATAATATAATTGTTTATTATCAAAAAGACGTCAACGAAGATACTGGTCACGTGTATGTAAAATGTGGAGATAATATTGCTAAATTTAAAAGTATAGATATTGTTAAAGATGGATTAAAAACTAATTCTGTAACAATGGATGAATCGTATATTGAACTCCCCGCATTTGAAATTAAAACTACCCAGACTAAATATAGTTTGACAGCATTGTCTAGAAATATAGGTTTACGCATTGGTATAACACAGGGTATTAAAATAAAAGGTAAAAATTGCGCTAAATGATAAATAGCCTATTATACTAATATTATTGTTATTTAATTATTTCTATGACGAGTTATCGTATAAATTTTCAAAATACTATAACACTGAGAAATTACAATTAAAATTAAATAATTCTTTTCAAAATATAATGATCAAATATACATTTTATGTTAATTAGTTGGCATTGACATAACATTACTACTAGAAGAATGTATAGTTTCACCACGAGTCATAATCGTTTTAGTTTTAGTATAAAAATCTATTGATTGGGGGCCGTAAATATAATTGTTTCCGATAAAAGAATCTTTAGATGATGACCAAGAAAAATAAGGAGTAGCTACCGGTATTGGTAGATTTACTCCTATTTGCCCTACTTCTATATTATCCGTAAATTGTGTTATTTCAGATAAGGAATCTGAAAATATTGCTGTCCCATTTCCATATGGATTATTATTAATTAAATCTATTGCCGATTGTAAATTATCACAGTGTAATATACATAATACTGGACCAAATAACTCTTTCTTATATACATCTGTATTAGTAGATGTTTCGACTAATACAGGACCCATATAATTACCTATTGCTGGAATTTCTTTTCTACGATCTAATATTATTTCAGCTCCCTCTATTATGGAAGATTCTATTGCTGAATTTATATTAATTATTGATTGTTTTGTAATTAATACTCCCATATCTTTTTCTGGATCAATTTCTTTAACTGATTTTATTAATCTAGATAGAAATTTATCATTATCACCTACTATTAAAATTGTACTTAGAGCCATACATCTTTGACCACAACCTCCAAAAGCTGCCCCTAAAATATTTTTTACTGTAAAATCTATATCACAACTAGGCATAACCACTGCGTGATTTTTTGCTCCCATATTACATTGAACCTTTTTTCTAGATTTAGTTGCTAAATCATGAATAATATATCCTATTTTAGTTGAACCAACAAATGATATGGCCTTTGTATGAGTGTGACTTATTAAACTATTAACAATTGATGGTCCTCCATTAATACAATTTAATACACCCTTAGGTATACCCGAAGATATAGCACCTTGGCATAAATATAATGCTGTTCCTGAAACTTTTTCCGAAGGTTTTAAAATAAATACATTTCCTAGGACAATCGATATGGGGATCATCCACATGGGTATCATAAAAGGAAAATTAAAAGGACATATTCCTACACATATTCCTAATGGCTCTTTGATACTTCTAATATTAATTGAATTATTAACACTACCATTTTTTCCTAAATGCGAAGGTTGTAGTGAAATAGCATATTGTAACACTTCTAAACCACGTGTAAATTCACCCGAGGCATCTTTTTCAGTTTTACCATTTTCTGAAGAGATAAGTTGGATAAAAAAATCTTTTCTTTCGATAATCCATTGATACCATTTCATAAGTAACTGTATTTTTTTATGCATGGCTAATAATTTCCAAGATTTTAAGGCATTTTTAGAAGATTTTACAGTATATTCTAGAGATGATGTGTCGTCCATAATAACTTTTTTCATGAGTTGCTGCGTTCTTGGATCTAAATGATGATAAAGTTCTGTGCCAGATTTCGGAGGAATTAATTCCCCATTTATAAAATTTCTCTCAAATTCAGAGTAATTAAGTGACATATGTATTGTAAGTAATATGTAATTATTTTTAAATAATTGTAAATATTATCGTTATATATTATATAATGGACAGTAATTTAATTATTTCAATTATTATACTATTTCTATGCACCACGTATTTATTAAAAAAATATAGAATTAATAGTTTTAATGAAAAATTTACAAGCAAACCTTGTGACAAAAAAATATCAAATTTAGACTATTTGAAACATATGATTCCTCATCACCAAGTGGCGGTTGATATAAGTTTAATGTTACAAAAGAAATCTAGGAATCCAGTAATGCAAAACATACTCAGAAAAATAATATGGACTCAAAATTATGAAATTGATTTAATGAAAGAAATGTTAATAAAGTTACCTGAAAAAGATATGAGTGATGATTCTTTAAGCATGAGCAGATATTACAGCGAAACTGTAGGTGATTTTATTTATCCAAATAAAATAGGTTTAACAAATACTTATTGTGATCCACACTTCTTTAATCCCAAAATGCACAAAAAACATTTAAAACATATGAAATTAGATGACATAATGTATATAAAGCATATGATTCCTCATCACCAAGTTGCGGTTGATATGAGTAAAAAATTACTAAAACATACAAAAAATGATTTTATGATTCATTTAGCCTACAGAATTATAAATAGTCAACAAGAAGAAATTATATTGCTTAATGATCTTTTAAAAGACAATAATTATAGACATCAAAGTAGTTTAATTATATAAATTTGTTATTACTTATAAATTATTTATAAAAAATATATAATTTATGAGTAAATCTAAACAAGAATTGGTCAAAGAAATACAAAAATTACCTATTTCATCAGAAGAGAAAATGAAAAGAATTCATCAAGTATTTCAGCAAAATGTAATTGTTCCAGAAAAAACGGTTATTGAATGTACCCATTATGATCGAAAATGCGAATTATTATCACCATGTTGTTCAAAATGGACTAGTTGTAGGTTTTGTCATGGCGAAAATAATATATGTGATGAAAAATTTAATAGGTTTAATGTTGTTAAAATAAAATGTAAAGAATGCGAATGTGAACAAGATATATCAAATAAATGTATCAGATGTGATATAAATTTTGCTAAATCACATTGTAGTATATGTAATGTTTGGACCAGTGATGATATCTTTCATTGTAATGATTGTGGCTTCTGTCGTGTAGGTAAAGAAGAAGATTACATTCATTGTAAACATTGCGACGCTTGTTTTCTAAAGGATCATCAATGTATACAAAATTTATCCTATGAACTTTCCAGAGACGATGACTGTCCTATTTGTTTTGAAAACTTATTTTCTTCCAAAAAAACCTTTACATTTATGAAATGTGGACATCGAATTCACCAAGAATGTCTTAATCTACAACTTAAAAATAACAATTATAAATGCGCCCTATGTAAAAAATCTGTTATTGATATGAGTTCTGTATGGAGTAGATTAAAAAATGAGAAAACAATTGTTGCTATGCCCGAAGAATATAGAAATAAAAAAATTAAAATCATATGTAATGATTGTAGTCAAAAATGCGAAACGGAATTTCATGTAGTTGGTTTAGAATGTCAACATTGTGGTAGTTTTAATACTCAAAGAAACTAAATATAAAATTTAGATTAGTAATAAAAATATTATCAGTTAAATATATTAATATATAATAATGGATTTTGATAATCTTGGAAAGAGATGTTTTTTATGTAATCAACAAGACTATTTACCTATCAAATGCGACCTATGTAATAAATTTTTTTGTATAAAACATTCAAGCATAGACTCTCATCATTGTCCTGAGTTTTATTCTAAAAAAAAAGTTGTAAAAACCAAGGTTAAGAAAAAAAAGGAGAAGAAAAACAAGGAGAAGAAAAATGTAATTGAAAAGTATTTACAAAAAAAAGATATGTATGAAACTAATATAACTATCGAACATGGTAAAATTATATTTTCAAATGATAGATTGGTTCCCGATAATAAAAATTATCATACTTATACTGATATTCCTCTGAATTCGGAAGATGAAATGAGTGATTTAGAATTAAATGAAGGGGAAAATAACAATAAATCTAATAAAAAAGGTGTAATAAATACATGCGGTATATGTTATAGATGTAATATTATGTAATCTATTTAAACAAGAATTTAATACATTTATCTATATAACACTTTTCTACTTTTTCACAAATTTTATCAAACATGTTGTTGTTATCAATGAATGGTTTTAAACCATCGTATTTAACTACTTTATCGTAATCTTCTTTTGATAGTATATTATTTATAGTGCTGAGATAATATTCTTTACAAATATCATTATATTGAACTATAGATTTGTTTCCACGCTTTTTATTATATTCAAGAGGTATAGGAAATAAATTTCCGATTCTGTCTCTATCAAGTTTATTTTCATATTTTACTGAGAATGGAATTAAATGTTCAATTGAATATTTTTCATTTAATAGATTAATAGGAGTGGTTAATCTTACTATAATATTGTAAAATATTCTATGAAATAATGTTAATACCCTTCTTTTTGGATTTTTTTTATCCCTTTTTTCAACCGGTTTATTTGAATATTTTACTAATAATAATAAAGCTTTTTTAAAAGATATGGGTGTAGAACTGTCAGTTAATAATTTTGGTTTATTATTATAAATCTTCTTACATAAATTATCTATAAATTTACCACCAGCTTGATACTGTAATTTGTCTTCTCCTAAAAGTATCAAATAAAGTTTATTTTCATTATCATTAAATTGATCAGAAATTTTATGAAGTGATTTTTGTATGATATGATAAAAGGTGCTTATAGACAATTTAGAAATAATATATTCATCAGTATATGTTTTTTGCTCTTTCATAGAAAGTATTGTAGTAATAAGCAATATTTTTGTATTTTCTCTTATTATAGATGATAAATGTCCATTCTTTTTACTAAAGATTTTTTTATTAATATTATCATTGGATATATTATTAAATAATTTATTAAGTATTTCGGAGGCTTCCAAACACTTCTTTGTAAATAATTTATTTTGAAATTTTTCAAATGAATTTAAATCTATACTATCTAAACCAAAAACTATTTTAAATATTCTAAAAATATAACCCAAACCTTTAGAAGAATATTCTTTTAAATAACCACATCTATCATGCATAACGTTCTGTAAACCTATCATATAATCAAATATATTTAAATTATTGATATTTACATCTACTCTGTTTGATAAGACCTCGCCTTCATCACGATTATTATAATATATTTTTATTTTATTTAATATCTGGTATGATATGTTATCACTTGGCATTTTTATATTTTTTGAAAATAATAAAGACGCTAATAAATCATTTTCTGATAATTCATTAGAATGTTTATTAATTGAACTAAATATTTCATTGTAATCTTCATAGGTTCCATTTTTAAAAATATTTATATTTAATTTTACTATATCTGTAAATTTATCAGTTTTGTTAACTAACAATTTATTTTGTATATCTATCATTATATCTTCTAATTTTTTATGATCCTCCTGATTATCTGTAAATTTACTTATATGTTCTACTTCGTTTAATCTTCTAAATCTAGAAAGTAAATTATAATTTAAATTATTATAAATTTCTTCTGGTATAAACTTTTTAAGTAAACCTATTTCTTGAGATAATACATTTTTAAAAACCAATAAAGGTTGATTTATAAATGTAATTAGAGCATTCAATCTATTATTACCATCTATATTAACATAATATTCTGTATTATTTTGAATAATAATTCCAAAAGATATTGGGTCAACACTATTTTCAGTTTTAAACAAGAATTTAATATACTCTGAATAAGATGGTTTTTTATTATTTTTATCGGGAGTAATGAGCCATCTCGATTTCCTTTGAAACTTTGGTTTAATAATTTTATCTATGAGATTACTCAAATCTTTTACGTACCAGGTTGTATTTTGAATAGATAATTTAGTATTCATTTTTTATTGTAATGTATTTTAATATTATTTATCAAATTTTGATTAAAATCATCTCACTTTATAAATATTTAAAATGTTTTTTGGAATTCCTAAAAAATATAAATTTCACAAATATATTACTTCTGGTTATCATGGTGATATATATCTTGTATATGATGAAACATATAAAATATTAAAAAAATATAATGATATTAATGTTGGTAAAGGGGATACTAAAATTATAAATAAACTAAATCATATAAATATCGTCGAAAATATAAAATCATATGAATATATGGATTGCTGGTATATAGAAATGCCTTTTTATAGCAGGGGCAACTTATATAGCAGATTATTAAGAACATCTATTTCAAAAAAAGAATATACTAGATGGTTAATACAAATTAAATCGGCTCTAAATTATATACATGATTTAAATATTTCACACAACGATTTAAAACTTAATAATATTCTATTAGACGATAATAATAGTATAATTATTATAGATTTTGGATGTGCTAAAGAAAATACACTAGATTTTAGTTCAGATTTAGATTCTTTTAAAAATATTCAACAAAAATTAAAAAGACAATTAGTATTAGCTAAGTTATAATTTTTACATTATATATTAGTTAATGTATCAAAATTTGTATATTAGGTTACTATTGATTAACTTATTTTAAGGCACTAGTACAACATATGTAAAAAAATATCCTAATGTAGATATTCCTAAAAGAAAAAAAGTTGTTACTATATCACATTTTAATACATTCCAATAAATTTTTTTTTTAGTAATATTATTATCCCTATTAATTAATTGCTCCTCACTGCTATCTATTTGAAAATTTAAATCATTATTAGCCATATTCTTATTTTAATAGTGATATTAGACTTTAAATAAGTATATTTATAATTCAGATTCCCTAATATTTATATTCCCCTCATCCTCGTCATTTATTAATAGTTCATGATCCAAAATAGGAAGATCATTGTCTCTCTTTTTTAAAATATTATCTATTATCCAAGCTTGGCAAATATTCATTATTCCTGGACAAATAATCATTACAAATAATAATAATAAATGAGGATTTCCTTCAAATATCGAGGCTATCCATTGCGCTACAATGGAAAATAAATCTTGACCAACCCATAAAATTAAAGCTACAAATAATCTAGAAAATAAAATAATTAGTAACCAAACGGATATTTGTAAAAGCCATGTTATCGTAATATCTCGAGCAGTTGTAAGACCATGTATTCTGTAGTTTCCATTTTGTGACAACCTTATATAATTAAATTTTTTACTATAATAAATAACTAATTTAAGGAATAAATACCCTAAAGCTACCCCGAAAATTATATCACAACTGTAAGATACAAAATACCAGGCACATTCATTGGTATTTGTAACCAAATGTGATAACCAAACAGCTATAATCATATTTGCTCCATGAGCCAGTAATGACCCAACTGCTTGCTTAGATACATCTAATAAAAAATATAAATTGCTTCTTCTATTCCTTCCTTTTTCTAATCTCCATTTTATAAATAATGTTAAAAATCCTATCAAAGCTAAAGATATTTGAACCAAATTAGAAAATGTAGAACCTATTAAATGACAACTTTGTGGGGAAATAAAAAACATTTAACTATTTATAGTATATATTATATCTTTATACCCTGAATTATGTAATTATTTATGTAATTATTTATGTAATTATGTATTATTTGTCTCTAATATTTTTTTTAAATCCCGTATCGATTCAATTATAATATCAGGTTCAATAATATACGTTTTAAGTGTTTCTTTACTACTATTTCCCGATAATACTAAACAACTTGAAAAATTACTTTCTTCCGCTAACTGAATATCAGTATACAATGTATCTCCTACAAATAATAACTCACGATCATCGACGTTTGAAAAATTTTTTCTAATATGTTCCGCATGTATTGGATGTGGTTTGCCAAGAGAATAAGATTTAACTCCTATTGTATTATATCTTAGTAAATGTAATATATGATTAGGCATACCTAAATTAAAGTCCCCCTTAGATGCCGGATCAGATACATCACTACAAGTCGTAATTACCTTAGCACCTGATTGAATCCATTTAAGTCCTTTTTCTAGGTTAGATATTTTTATTTTATTAACTGTCCCAATGATAAGAATTTTTCTAGTTTCATATTTAGGAGGAATATCGCATATTTCACAATTATTTAAATGTGTCAATTCATTAACAGTTTCAAACAAACCCCTTTCACCTATAATGCCTATTGAAAAATTTTCATCCGTGTGTTTTTGGATTTTTTTTGCTAAGTAGTCTCTCACTGCCATACCAGAAGTGTATATGCACCATTCTTCTGGTACATTAATGCCCAACTCATCCAAATCATCTCTTAATTCTGATTCAGTATATCTACATTCATTCGTAGATATCATTCCTGGTAAATTTTGTTTTTTCATTAATTGAATAATTTCATTAGCATATTTAACTGGATGGGAACCTATTCTTAGAACACCGTCCATATCAAAAATTATTCCTTTAGGTTGAAAATTTTCCATTATATTTATATTAATGATATTATTTACATTTTTTTTAAACCTATTAATGATATTTATAAATTAGATATTACAGCTTCTAAATTACAGCTTCTAAATTACAGCTTCTATTTTAATTCATACATGTCCAAGATATTTTAAAATAAAATTTGCTAATATTTCATCATCATCTACTATTTTTTTCATTTTCTCAATTTTTTTCTCGGCAATTTCTCTCGCTTTTTCAGTCTTAATATAATCATCTGTTAGTAAAATATAACACCTCTCTCTACATTGTTCACGAACATCTGTAAAAATTTTATCTAAGGTATATTCCTGTTCAAATCGTTTACCAAGTTCCTCTCTATATTGAATCATTCTTGTTATACTATCTATACCTATGGCTTCTAATTTATCCGAATCTGATACTAAATTTCTAATAGTCATAATTCTATCTTCTAAAATTATATCTTTATTTTTTTTGCGTCTCGATTTTTCTCTGGTAAAAGAAACATTTTTGATCACTGTAAAAATTATATCTACTTCTCCATCTAATAAACCAAATTTTAATAAATCAAGTCGAATTGTTTTTTTGATGTTAGAAGGATCTTCTACATATTTGGGGTCATAAGCATCATGTAATAGAGCAGAAACTCTCGCTAAAGTTTGATCTAAATGACTCAAAGGTTGGATATGTGATTTTAAAAGTAAATCTAGATTATCTAATACAGACATGATATGATCTATACCATGTGAAGGATCCCTATCAATATAATATTTGAGACATAAATTATCTAGTTTTTCCCAATCATATTTCATAGTTAATGTATATGATTATTTTATTACATGATTTAATTTACGAGTAATTTAAGTAATCTGTATTTTGACTTAAAGCCAACTTATCCTGGTGTTTTTTCAAATTACATAAAGGTTTTACACAAGTTTATGATATATACATTATGAGTACAGCAATTATTGAACCTATTACCGCAAATATTATGAATGCTGTTATGTGTGGCCTAATGTCATTTGGACTACTCGTGACACCGCAAAAATTTATGCAAGGTGGACAATATCAACAACCCTGGTTTAAAGATTTACCAGTAGAACGCAATAATAAATTATATTATTTGGGTCAATTTATGGCTTTTATTATGTTAGGAGGGGTGCTTATACCTACCCTATTAAATCCATATTCTCAATTTTTATGTTATCAAATGGTTTTCGTTCATGGAGTTAATTTGATTCATACTTTGTTATTTATGTGTACTTCACTCTATAAAAATGCCAAACCCGATCAAATGTCATCTAGGGGTCAATGGTATTTCATGACGGTGTTAAGTGCTGCTTTTTTTGTAGTAACCGTGTTAGCCTCCGTTCATTCTACCGATAATGTAGTTGACACGAGAGAAACATATATCTCTAAATCTACTGCTAATATTGTTCAACTAGCTTTTAGTAGTATTTTTGGAGTGTTATTTGTATTTGTTCCTAAATATTTACTTTCTGGATTTTGGGAAGATGAAACCTTACCAAACGATACGCCAACATTTTGTGGATTTAAACTTTTAAACATGACTGATCTTGAAACTTGGTGGGCTAGATGTGTTGGAACTGCTATCCTTTCTCTTAATTTAGGAATGGCTATTGATCTGAATATTGATCAACCACTATATACTGCTGGATCTTTAGCTATTGTTTCCACACTTACGCTTTTAAACTTTCACCAAGTTGTCATGAGGCCTTATAAATCTATAAGTTCAAGACAAATTTTGTTATCTTGGATTCCAAACATATTGATGAGTAGTGTGGTTATAGGTGTGTTAACTGCTGCAATGAGATATGTATAAATATTCTAAACAATATTTTAAAATTAAATTTTGTTTAATATAATTTTATAAGCATCTATTAATGTTATGTTTGATAGATAATATATTGGGTTCCCCCAACTTCATAGAATAATTTAGTGTTGATATTTGATTTACTAAAATTATGTGCTGGTTCACTTAATCCTAATCCAGTATCCTTTTGTAGGAATTAATTTGTCATTAAGATTTAGTTTTATGTATGTATTGTCGTTCACATGGTGACATGACTCTTCAATAAACTGTGTGTTCTGTTTTATAAATTCATATAGAGTTATCTCGCTATTAACAGAAATTAAATCCCATCCTGAAACATTTGAATATGGTGGGGTTATTATTGTTGGGGAGGATGTTGGTGATGATGTTGGGGAGGATGTTGGTGATGATGTTGGGGAGGATGTTGGGGAGGATGTTGGAGAGGATGTTGGTGATGTAGTAGGCGATACGGTAGGTGATGATGTTGGGGACGATGTTGGGGAGGATGTTGGAGAGGATGTTGGTGATGCAGTAGGCGATACGGTAGGTGATGATGTTGGGGATGATGTTGGGGAGGATGTTGGGGAGGATGTTGGTGAAGCGGTTGGAGATGCGGTAGGTGAAGCTGTCGGAGAGGGTGTTTGTGTAATAAAATTTTCATTAGTTAGATTATTTGCGAATCCAACAACTCCGGATTCTAAGCGGGAACTTACACTAGATGAGTCTCCTCCATAGGCACTATCACCCCAAGTGACAACAGATCCATCATTTTTTAAGGCCGCAAAGGCATCTGGGGTTGAAAATATTTGTGTCACACCTGAAGATATAACACCACTTCTTATACCATATGGGTTTGATGCTGCGTTGTATGGTGATGAATCTCCTCCATAGACACTATCACCCCAAGTGACAACAGATCCATCATTTTTTAGGGCAGCAAAGGCAAATTGGTTTGAAAATATTTGTGTCACACCTGAAGATATAACACCACTTCTTATACCATATGGGTTTGATTCTGCGTTGTATGGTGATGAATCTCCTCCATAGGCACTATCACCCCAAGTGACAACAGACCCATTATTTTTTAAGACAGCAAAGGCAGATGGGGTTGAAAATATTTGTGTCACACCAGAAGATAAGCGTGTACTTACACTAGAAGAATCTCCATAATCGACATCACCCCAAGTGACAACAGACCCATTATTTTTTAAGGCAGCAAAGGCAGATGCGGTTGAAAATATTTGTGTCACACCTGATGATAAGTCTAAACGTACACTAGATGAATCTCCTCCATAGACACTATCACCCCAAGTGACAACAGACCCATCTTTTTTTAAGGCCGCAAAGGCATTTGGGGTTGAAAATATTTGTGTCACTTCGGTTAAGTGCGAACTTACTGATGTATATGTCTGTGTAGTAGGATTATAAATTGATTTATCTCCACCGCCCCAATTTACACCCCAAGTGACAACAGACCCATTGGCCTTTAAAGCCGCAAAGGCATACTGGGTTGAAAATATTTGCGTCACATCGGATGATAAGTCTAAACGTACACTAGATGAATCTCCTCCATAGTCCTCATCACCCCAAGTGACAACAGACCCATCCGTTTTTAAGGCAGCAAAGGCAAACATATTTGAAAATATTTGCGTCACATCGGATGATAAGTCTACACTAGGTGACTCTCCTCCATAGTCCTCATCACCCCAAGTGACAACAGACCCATCCGTTTTTAAGGCAGCAAAGGCATACGAGTTTTTAAATTCACCATGATTATTTTGAGTTGAAAGTCCAGACATAACTCCTTCACCTATTAATGTTATAGCTCTATCTTTACCAGGTTTTATGATATAATCAGAACTATCCGATATAATTACTATAATAGATTCTAGAGGATCAGTAATAGTGTCTGAATTAATAGTAATTGATAAATCTACTGAATTTTGTCCATCTGGTATAGTAACACTTTTAGTAGTTATTTGAACATAATCGACACCTTCTGTAGCTGTTCCATGAAGTATGTAATTTATAGTTAAGTCACCTGTGATATAATCATTAGAAGAATTTGAATTAACACTTCTTGAGAAAGTAAATATAGCATTTGTATCTTCATCTTCATGACCTGATTGTTTTAATTCGATTGATACGTATTGTGATATTGTATGTGTAGACTTTACATCAAAAATAAAATAATTATCACTTGTCTCAAATGGTGTATTATCAATAAATTCTTTTGTATCTCCTTCTCCATTAGTACCGAGATAATGTAAATCATCAGCACTAAAGCAATATGAACCTGGATCAATAAATCCTCCATATTCTTTATTAAATTTTATAGTAAAAGTAATTTTTTCTTGTGCTTTTAAAGGTGGTGTTATTGATATACCTAAAGTTTTGTTCACATCATATGGTAATTTTACTATGCTATAGTTACTATTAGTAATAGTAAATTGATTGATTGATGTAGTAATTAAATTACCAGAAACAATATTTTTTGGATAATATTTTTTTCCCCCATCTAAAATATATTTATCTTTAGTAAAATCTCCTATTTTTTCTGAAATGTTTTGGTCATTAGTAACTTGAATTAGACGATGAAAATCATAAAATTTTCCATCAATTTCTTCATACCCAGACGCATCTAAATCTCCATTATTTTGAATTGTAATTTGTAAAATTTGTGAACCATCCTCGTCAATAGTAAAATTTGATTCTTCCTTAATAATTTTAAAATTAGCTAATGATTTTATAGATAAATATTCAAAACTCGGTTTTGAATCACCTATTATATATGCTTTATTGTTAATTCCTATACCAAATCCAAATATCGTAAATAAATAACAATTGTTGTTGTTTGTATTATAATATACATTTTGTAACGTGTCATCGCCATCGTCGCCGGGATAAATGGCAGCAAAAGTATATGTTTTATTTTTTAAATCTTCATCTGACCAATTATCCATAATAATATTTCCGGATCCATCGTTTATTTGGAGATACAAAAAATTTTGACTATTATTCCTAAATCTTATTGTATTACCATCATCTTCAATAAAAAAAGCATATATATACTTTTCCGCACCATTAGTTATTGTAATTTCACCGTAATTTCGGTTTTCGTAAGCTCCTCCGACTTCAGTGCTTAATTTAATTCCCATTTATAATATATAAATATATTTAATTTTTTGTTATTTTAGCCATTCATGATCTTTACAATCCTGTAAACTTATTCTTTCGAAACATTTAGGTTCTAACATTTTAGTCAACATATCTTTTCCCTCGTCTGAAATATCCCACATATTTAAATAACTATTTCTAGATAAATATTCAAATACATTTCCATATAATGGTTTTCCAGATAATAAACAATACATAATTATTCCTAAACTCCAAACATCTGATTTAGGATGATAATATTTAAGTGCTGCTTCTGGAGATAAATATCCATTTGTTCCTATTGTTCCTTTAATAATATTTAAATTGTCTGTTTCTTGAGAAATAATTGGATGAATGCTCCCAAAATCTATTAATTTATACTTATTGGATTTAGTTATAATAATATTCTCCAATTTTAAATCTAAATGAACATAACCTTTTTGATGAAGAGGAATTACTAAATCTATTAAATTTTTTATAGTTTTTTTTGTTTCCTTTTCTGAAAGTGGCATATTAGGTTTTAAAAAATTAAACAAATCACCCTTGGGATAATAAGGAAATATAAAATAGGTATTTTCTCTATCTATATATTTATCTATAAGAGGTATATTACATGATAAATTTTTTTCTAAAACTTCTAATTCAAAGGGATTTACATGCTTATTGGGGATTTTCTTAAATACATGTGTCTTATTTTTATAAATTCCCGTACTAACTAAAATTTGTCCATTATATTGAAGTTTACGTCCATTATTCGCAATATATTTAATAGATTTTAACATTGAATTCATTGTATAATTATTAGATTAAAATGTAAAACAAAAGTTGTTTTTAAGTAATATATTTATATAAATTATCTACCAGGAACACCATTATATGTATATATATGATATATTTATTTAAAGAATTATGCTAGTAAACATACTAATATGTTGTCTAAAAAAGAAGATTTGCTTAAAAATAATATTAAAGATAATAATAAGTTAATAACAAATATACGAATTAAATCACTATTAGAACAAAAAATTTTAATACCAAATGAACAAAGAATTAGAGATGATGATAAAGTTAAAGAAATAATTAAATATCAGGAAAAATTTTATAAAAGCGGTAAAGGTTACTTTAACTTTTTAGGAACTATCAATATCCATTGTTGTAAACAAGATAATAAAAATTATCTAGTTGATGGACAACATAGACTTAAGGCTATGGAAATGTTATATAAAAATTATAATTATCCAGATTTTAATGTTAAAGCTGAACTTGTAACTGTTAATAATAAGGAAGAATTAATAGAAAATTACAATATGTTGAATAAAAATACAGAATTACCCGAATTTCCAGAAAATTTTGATAAAAATGTTGTAGAAAACGTCTGTAAATTCTTCTTTAAAATGTATCCAGATATTTGGACATTAAAAAAAAGAAATATTAGACCTCATTTAAATAAAAATCATTTCCAAGAGGGTGTAGCTTATTTAAACTCATTAATTAATTTAACATTAGGTTGTAATATGGATGAAGAAGATCTTAAAAAAATTATTTTAAAAAAAAACGAAGAAATGTCTCTTTGGACAGTTGATGGTTATTCTAAACAAATTAGAAAAATTAAAAAATGGCCACAATTTTTAGCAATTTGTAAAAAACATAATTTTTATATAGGTATGTATAATTATATTAATGAAGAATATTGTTTTGACTGGGTTAAAGATATTATAAAACAATTAACTGGAGAAGAGTTAAAAAAAACAAAAATAATTAGAAAGAAAAAGATTTCTAAAAAAAAAAGACAAGAAGTTTGGACAAAATATAACGGTAATAATATGAAATTTAAATGCTTCTGTTGTAATGATATTGAATTAAATGGTCTTGGTTCTTGGGAATGTGGTCATATAATATCAGAAATAAATGGTGGAAATTTAAGCATTGAAAATTTAAGACCAATATGTTCAGGGTGTAATAAAAGTATAGCCACTACCAATATGATCGAGTATATAAATAAAAATTATCCAAATAGAATGGAAAAAAATAGTAAATCTTTTTTTAATTGGTTTAATAATTAACTAACAAATAATTAGGTATTCATATAAACCATCCACCAGGAACACCATTATAGGTATATGAATACTTAGGTGTAATATAATTTGTATAATTTATTTTTATATGGAATAAATTTAACAGTAACACCTTTATAATAATGTATATTACGGTTCTTTACACAATGTCTGTTATTGTCTTGAGCAAATGCAATATTAAAGGAAAAAAAATATAATTTTGAAATACCTATATTTCTTCCAATTGGATATATGGGAGAATTAGTTGAAATTACCAAGCAGGATATTTATCCTAATAGGTATAATAATGATGGTAAAATAGTTTTTGGAAAAAATGATAATCAACGAGTAATCTATTCTATTTCTGATTTATCTGAAGAAGAATACGATAGTGAAAATTACATTGAATCATTAACAGATTATTCCAGTAATGATGACTAAGTTACAAAACGTGATTTATTTTTTCCGCAATTTTTTTTTTATCTTGATACTACTTAAATGATGCGTAGGTATAAAGTATTTTTTGTTGCCTTCCATTGCCATGTTTTAAATATAATCCACTTTTAGGCGGAAAAAATATAATGAAAAACAACTAAGAAGAATTAAAGAATGCAATAATGTATTGAAATTACAACTACAAGAAAATATAAAAAAATAAAAGAAAAAAATAAAAACTTACATCAAGTAATTTTTCCTGTAACAAATTGCACTTTTTATTAATATTTAAAAGTTTTTTTTGATATTAATATATATAATATGGAAAATCAATTCAGAATACCTAAAAAAACTTCTAAACATAATGGATGTCTAACATCACGCCCGATTAGACAAAAAGACAAGCCAATGGCTTTACAAAAGTTTCTGTCAACTCTACATGCTTTGCTATTGTCAACATTTGGTTTATTATATCTTCCACAATTTTGGAATTCTGAAATTTCTGTAGCATACGAATGTTCAAAAGATGCCCATATAATCAAGATGGCCACCATGACATTTACAGGTTATTTGATAACAGATATAATAATAGGAATTTGGAAAAACACTATTAAGTTAGAAGTTTTTTTTCATCATGTTTTATTTGCATCTGTAGCAATTATACAGATGTACTATGAAAGGTCCTGCTTACCATTTACATGGTTGATAACAGGTGAATTATCCACAATTTTTTTAAATATACGATGGTATTTAATATCTACAGGAAGAAGTTATGGCCTTGGCATTATCAATGCTTTGTTTGTTCTTACATTCTTTGTAACAAGATGCTTACTCTATGGCTGGGGTCTATTAAGATTTTGGTTGGAAGATCCAAATATAAGGTCACACGAGTGGTCAGTCTGGCTGCTAGTAACACCTTCTTTCTTTAGTCTAGGATATGTCCTAAACCTCTGGTGGTTTAGCAAAATTATTGAGAAAATTTTGGATATGTCTAAAAAAGATTAGACATATTATTAATGCAAACTCTCATACACTTTTATATTTTTTTATAACAGTATCAAAAATATAAACACTTAAACTTTTTTTGATACTTACAAATAAGAAGTATCAAAAAAAGTCAATTGGTAGATGTTCATCTGTTATTGTCAGGAATATAATGTCTTTTATAAAAGTTTTTTTTTTTGAAAGCATAATAAATTATATTTAATATAATGTATTAATCTTTACGTAATTTTTTTTTTTTTCCCAAAAGATACTTCTTCATGAAACTTGTCATTCTTCTGGTGATACTTTTTTTCTCTTTTGGTAAATAATCGGACTCCATAACTTTTGTAGTTGAATTATCATCTAAATCTCTTTTTCTCCTAGATAGAAAATTCGGATCAGAACATTGTTCTAATACACCCTTCCAATCTTCTTTAATTACTTCTGGTTTAAATCTTTCAAGAGCACCTCTGGCTTTTTCAGCCATTATTTTACGCTGTTCCGGTGATGTATTCCAAAATTTAGTAACCGCTTCAGAAAAACTATCTATATCTTTATCCATATCTTGTTCAACTTCATACATAAATACGTATTCCTTTAATTCGTTTATAATTTCAGAAGGACCGTCTAAATTTTGAACAATAGCAGGAACTCTTCTATCAAGTGTTTCACACATCGTATATCCAAAAGGTTCATATATACCTGTTATCGAATTTGCCCCAACTTGTTTCCAAAAAGAAGCTATTTTACTTTTATCGGAACTAAATGGAATAACTTTAAGTTGCTGATATTTATGTATTAATTTTTTCCAATAGTCATTACCTCCTTTGTTAAAATCTACTCCCATATTGATTACATTAATATCTTCTTTCCCAAGTTTATCAACTGCCAAAATTGGTAATTCAGGTCTTTTCCTTGGAACGTGTCTTCCTATATATCCTATATTATCTGATGTATAATCAATATCCAATGTTACCTTGTCATATTTAGGTTTATAACTATTATAAATTACTATAGGAACAGCTCCATATTCATTGTAACCAAATGATTCATAATATTTCTTTTCAGCTTTACTAATTAATACTACAAAATCTGAATATTGGAAAGTTACTTCTTGTTGACAGAAATTATTAGTATATTGTGAACCTAAATTCGTAATGTGTTCCATTTTAATTAGTGAATGACATACCGAAACTATGGGTAATTTCGGAAAAAGATGCCCTATCTGTTTTACAGTATCTAAGGCTATCCAAAGATTATTGACTACTATATCAATATCTTTAAATACTTCATATACATCTTCTGGTGTATTAATAATCCTGATTCCTGGATATTTTTGAGGAAAATCTTTTGGTGCTGGATCCAAATAGGCTAAGAATATTGGAACAGTTTCATATTTGTCGTCATTTTCAAACATTTTCATAAAATTTAATACCCAAGTTGATACACCTCCATATATAATAGGGGGTAATTCATTTGTTAATAAACCTATCTTAATTTTTGTATTTTTTTTTTCGACTGATATGTCCCTTGTATTATTCTTTTTTATTAACCATGGAATATATGCCAATATAATATATACAGTAGTCAATATAATTAATTCTTCAAATTGGTTAAAGTCAATCATTTATTATAATTAGATATTTAATTTTCTCTCAATTTAAATATTTAAATCAAAATTTTTTTAAAATATTTATATCATATATTAAAAAAATTTTATTATCATTTTTATAGTTATATATTGAAATTTTTGTTAGTAAAATAAAGCTCCGAATAATTCCAAGTCAACTTTTCAGCTGATAACATTTCGTCGGTATTTGGATTATATTGTTCTGCTAAATCTAGGTTAATATCTATAGATACAATATAATCTAATATTTTATGACTTAATCTTAATAATTTACTATTTTTATTTTTTTTTGAATATTGATAATAAAATTGTGACAAAGCTAGAGAACAAATTATCCAAGATTGACCACCATAATAAGCATCATTTTTATATCTCCCAATCATATTAAAATCCTCTAATTGGTATTTTTCTCTGAAATATTGTAATAAATTATCCCCCGTTTTATTAATTCTATCAAAAGTAAATAAATTCACATATTCATCATCAAAATCTATATGACAAAACCCCAATAGTATAGATGCATCATCTAATCTAATTATTTTACCATCTTGTGAAAAAGATGATATTATTTCATTATTACCAATATGATCCAATATACTTGTTCTTAATTTAAAATATATTTCCTCAATATCTCCTTTTAAATCTATAAAATTATCTAATTCATCTTTATGCTTAAGATATTCTTTTAAAAATTTTAATTGCACTAATCTTGTGTAAAAATGCCATCCTTGAATTTCTTCCCACAAATCAAAACAAATTTTATTGTAATTTTCCAATACATATTGTATATCCTTTTGTAAAATAGATAAAATTAAATTTCTTGTTAAGTTTGGATAATCTGTTTTTAATAATTGATATAATTTTAACATATTCAAACCACGTAAACCTGGTCCATCATTTTGTGGCCTCCCCCAAGGTTCATTATAAGGTGTTCTATCTATATTAATTTTTGGTTCACCTAACCCGGTTAAAGTATCTAAATTTTGAATACATGCTGTATTTTCTAAGTAATTTATAATATATGGAAAATATTTATCTTCTTTTGTAGTAAGATAGCAATCTATCAATACTCTCATAACAATAGAGGCATCTCTTACCCAGTGAAATTTATAAGGTGGATCATTAGAAGGCGACGCTATAATCATGCCCCTTTTCTTACTATAATTAACATTTTCTAAAAGTTTTTTAAGAATATGTTTATTTAAAAATTCAGTCATCCGTAATACAGTACAGTATGTAATTTAATAAATCTTGGATTTTAAATTAATGAAAAAATCTATCATTTTAAATTTATCCATAAAATTATGGTATTTATAAGCTGTTTTAGTTGAAAAATGTCGTAATCTTATATGAAATACGTCTTTCTCTAGTTTTCTTTTAATTAAATTATATACATTATTATCTACATCAGAAGATCTTATACACAGATGATATTTTCTATCTAATAATTCGTGATTCTTAATCATTAATCCAACAGATACATCGTCTATTATATCATATCTTATTTTATTTTAATTGATAATATGATGTCCACTTCCGGTGAATTAATAAAATATTCACACCCAGAATACCAAGTATTTCCTGGGTAAATGTCAAGTTCATTTAAACTTTTAATACTTTTATTATTTCCTATTTTATTATAATAGATTAAATTATCTCTTATATCATTATTTTCAACAAACTCCATAAATTATTTATTAATAGCATACTACTTATATTGTTTCTAAAATTATCCCGTATATCTCCATATTCGGAAATATCTATATTATAGTCAAATAATAGGAATATCGACATTTGGTAAATTTTTAGAATATTTTATCATATTTATCCAGTAATTAGATATATTATATTTCTATACTTCTTGACATGTTGAGACAATAACTAAAATATCTATTTTTTCATTGAATTGGCTTACAATATAATTATAAATAATTTACTTATCTTTTAAATTAATTAAAATTACCTTCACAATCCAATATTATTACACATTTCGATATTGAATTCGATTTAAGCATACCAGCCATAGTAATATTAGTTGAATTTCCCAGTTGATTTTTATTTTTTAATTCCAAAACTTCTTTATTTGTTACTCTATAATACTTATCAACTATTTTGTTAGCAATTTGGATTGAAAAAAATTCAGGCCGGTCTACTGCTATACCATCGGATATCGAAACTGATAAATTATTTTTGTTTTTTTCTAAATTACCACTTTCCAATGATCTTATAAAAGCATCAAAATCTTCTGTTTGGACAATATTAAACTCTATATTTCTCAACTTTTTAAGACATAGGCCTATTCCTATAGGACCACCCGCACCTATTGTTACAAATAATGATATGTTATCATTAATGGGTATTTGATTATGAATTTCTAAAGCAATTGACCCATATCCTGTCATAATATTTTTACCACCATGTTCTAAATATATTCCCCTATTTCCATTTAAGAATTCTATTCTTTTTAATACACTTTCTTCGTAATTTAGTGATGAGTTATTAATAAACCCTTTATGTTTCCATTTAAATTTATCTAAATAACTTTCCATTTTATTTAATTTAATATTTGTTATACTTTTATTAGTAAAAATAACGGGATAAACATTATACCACATTTTTTTTAATTTTGGATATAATTTAGTATAATAGATAATACACGTATATACTGATTCTATTGTTGCTATTCCATGATTTCCCGTAGATTGTGTTACTATATAATAATCTGAAATAGGTTTTAAATCTAATAATTTATCAAATTCACACATAGTGGCATATAGAACCCCTCTCCATTTAAAAGAACCCGTTTTTTGTAAAGATTCCCTTTTTAGAAATATATTATCCTTATATTGATCTAAAGGTGTATAATTTATAAAATTTTCTATTTTTTCATTTGCTATCTTAAATTCCGACAAAGATATATCAGTAGACATTATTACAATATATCAACTTGAAGATATCTTCTTTTTATTTTTTTTTATTTTCTATGTTTTTAAATTCACATTTAAAAATTATAGAATAAAATATTGATTTTCAAATTCCTTTTTTTATATATAAAAAAAAGTTGATAGATATCTATTATGTGTAGCACACACGATGTTACTTTTGGAGATATTGATCTATCTATGACTAATAATGATTTAGAAGATATTTTTAAAGTGCGACATGATTTATCTAATGTCGAAATGAATGTATTGGAAGGTTTTATTACACACATGGCTTCTAAAACTTATGAAAATCGCAAATCGTATAATCAAGAAGTTAAACGGACTCTTAAAAAATTTAAAGGGAAAATTAAAAAATTTCCTAGTAAAATTGAATTAAATCTTATTTATCATAAAATGATAAAGTCTGGACTGGTCCAAAAGAATCCTTCTTTAACGAAATTTATGAAAAGAAAATTTTGTCGAAGTGGTTCTGGTGAACTCCCCGTTACAGTATTTACCAGTCCATCTAAATTTGACTGTCCTCAAGATTGCCACTATTGTCCAAATGAAGTAGCAGATAAAGTTATTATTAACCCTAAAAATGGAAAGAAAAAAACTATTAAATTTAGAGTTCAACCACGATCATATTTATCTACAGAACCTGGTTGTAGAAGAGCTGCCCAAGACGAATTCCACCCAGTTAGACAATCCTATGATAGAATTCACTCTCTAGAAATAATGGGACATATCGCTGATAAAGTAAGATTTATTGTCCTGGGAGGAACATATTGTTATTATCCTATTGAATATAGGGAATGGTTTATAGCATCTCTTTACTATTCATGTAATACTTATAATACTTGGAAAAATCGCCGAGATATGTTGACATTAGAAGAAGAAATGGTTTTAAATAGAACATCTGATGTACGAGTTGTTGGAATTACTGTAGAAACAAGGCCAGATAATTGTTCCTTAGAAGATTGTGCTCATTTTATGAAATGCGGCATTACTACAATCCAATTAGGTATTCAGCAATTAGACAATTCTATTCTTAAAGGAATTAATAGACAATGTACTATTGAACAAATTAAAACTGGAACTAAACGTGTTCTTGATTGTGGCCTAAAACTTGATTGTCATTATATGTTAGATTTACCTGGTCCTAATAGAGTATGTAGACTATCACCAAACCAAGATATCAACATGATTAATAAACTACTATATGATCCCGATTTTGCTGTAGCTGATCAGTGGAAACTTTATCCTACATCAACTACCCCTTTTACAAGAATTCTTAAATGGTATCAAAATATGAAAACTTTTTTCCTTGAATTAGGACAAAAAATATCAGCTATTAAGATTCAATCTACTTGGAGAAAATATATGTTTAAAAAATATGGTTGTAAATTATTTCTAAATAATGGAGAACAATTAGTAGATATTACTAAAAAAAAATACCTACCTTATGCCGAAATTGACGGATCATATCTCATTGATGTTATACTATATGCTAAAACAAGAATTGGGCCTGATGTTAGACTTAATCGGATTATTAGAGATATTCCCAATTGTAGTATTGTAGGTGGTAACAAAATTACTAATTTAAGACAAGTAATTCAAACAAAAATGAAAAAAGAAGGTCTTGTATGTCACTGTATAAGATGTAGAGAAATTCAATTAGGTGAATTTAAAGAAGAGGATGTTGAATTAAGAATAATTAGAAAAATTAAAGCAGATTGTCTAGAATTTTTCATATCTTATAATGATAAAAAACAAGATAAACTTATAGGATTAGCAAGATTAAGGTTACTTAATGAAAAAAGTGACTGTTTGTCTCTTCTAAAAGGTAAAGCCATTATTAGAGAATTACATGTTCATGGTGCCACTGTAAGAACTAATACAAGAGATCTACTAAAACCACAACATTCTGGTTTTGGTAAAAAATTATTAAAAAAATGTGAAGAAATTTCTATTGAACATGGTTATGATTCTTTATGTGTAACTTCTGGAGAAGGTGTTATCAAATATTACGAAAAAAGGGGGTTTCATTTAGAAGAAGACGAATTTAATGGAACAAAGTATCATTATATGGTCAAAAATTTAGTTAAAGATAGTGATTGTATGGCCTTTTGGATATTTATACCTAGTTTTATCTTTCTAGTTATTTCTATAATTATTTTAGTTTTGTTCGATTAAGATTAATTTTACTTAAAGTAATTTTAATATATTTTTTATATGGATAAAAAATGTATTAAAAAAGAGTGGGAAAATCAAAGAGATTTAATATCTAAACTAACTTTTTCCAAAAAAGACGATGTTCATCATCTATTATCTAAATTTTCCAATAATGGATGGGCATTAAATATTCCTGAAAAAAATGCCGTATCGACATATATAAATTTTTTAGAAAAAAAACTAGACTTACTAATCAATAACCATAATTATTCATAGTAAACTTAATTAAATTTACTAGATGTGACGAATATCCCCATTCATTATCATACCATACAGTTATTTTAAAAAATTTATTACCTAATTGTTGACAGTGATTGGAATCTATAATACTACTATTTGGATTGCTTATAAAACATGAACTAGCTAATTTTTCATCATTTACTTCTATTATATTTAAATATTCCCCTTGTGATAAAAACCTAAACTTGTTTAATATTTCGTCTAGAGATGTTTCTTTGTATAAATTCATTGTTAATTCAATCATTGAAACATTAGCTACAGGAACTCTATAAGAACTTGCTACTACTTTATCTTGTAATTTAGGATTAACTTTACTGATAGCTGAACTTGCTCCGGTAGTTGAAGGTATAATATTTAACTGATTACAAAATCCTAATCTTTTTTCCCCAATATTTAACCGATCTACTGTATTATTTGATGCGGTAGTTGAATGTATGGTGGTTAAAAAACAACAATCTATACCCCAAGTATCATCTATTATTTTAAGTATAGGTGAAGAAGCATTTGTAGTACAAGATGCTCCTGAAAATATTTTTGGTTTTTCTAAAGCCAATAAATGGTGATTCACTCCATAAATGTACATAAATACATCATCCGATGGACATGAAAGAAGCACTTTTTGATGAGAAAATTTTATATGAGATTGGAGGGATTTGTTCGTTTTAAATTTTCCAGTAGTATCAATTATAATATCTATTTCTTTTTCCCATTGTATATTATCGGGTTTTTTACCGTAATGTATATTAAAATTTACGTTTTGTAATTGGAATTTTGAATGTATACTATCGTAATTAATATAATTTATTACATGTTCCTTTCTAACATCCTTATTATAATGATTAATAGATACTAAATTTAACTTAGAATCTGAGTCAATTAACCTTATTAAGCATTTTGCTATTCTACCACATCCATTTATTCCTATATTAATTTTCTTTTTATTCATAATAAATTAGTAATGTTATATATTAATAATTTAATTATTTGCTTTATTTTTTTTTTTCGAAATATTTATTTGTCTATTCTTAAGCAAATTATCTATTTTAGATTCTATTATTTTCATTTTAGATAATAATTTTCTATTACCTGTAAACAATGCACTTATTTCCATTAAATAATTATACAAATAACCTATCAATAATACTATTATAATTATAAAAAAATATTTTTTAAGTCTTTCCATATTATATTAATAATTAGATAATTAATTTAAAATATCTATTTTCTATATCTTTTTTTTCTCCCACCCTTTTGACTATTTGATTGGTAAATATCTAATCCATTTCCAATTGTTTCTCCACCTGCTGAATTTTTAGTGCCACTCATTGTGTCTGAATATCTTCCTGATTCTGTTCCAAAATATTCTGATGGATATGATACTCTCCCTCCCTTTTGACTATTTGATTGGTAAATATCAAATCCATTTCCAATTGTTTCTCCACCTGCTGAATTTTTAGTGCCACTCATTGTGTCTGAATATCTTCCTGATTCTGTTCCAAAATATTCTGATGGATATGATACTCTCCCGCCCTTTTGACTATTTGATTGGTAAATATCTAATCCATTTCCAATTGTTTCTCCACCTGCTGAATTTTTAGTGCCACTCATTGTGTCTGAATATCTTCCTGATTCTGTTCCAAAATATTCCGATGGATATGATACTCGTCCACCTGTCTGGAAGCTAATTAAATAATTCTTCAATACTTTTTTCCCGGTATTTCCGTGTATATTTACATATCTTTTAGTTTTAGGATTAAAAATTTTATTATAAGCACTCATTATAATATATATATGAGATAATTTCACACACATTTATATTAAAATAAAATTAATAATTATTTATAAACTCTTCTATAATTTATTTCCCAATTCATCAACACATAATCTTTTTTGTTGTTCCTCATCATATACTGCTGCTTTCCAAGTTCCCATATTTTTTTCTCCATTAGGTGCTTCTATTTTATCCCTAATCCATCTTGGAGGTAATCCCGCTTTTCCACCAATTTTTATAGATTGTCCATATTTGTCTACACTTAGTCTTTTTTGTTGCTCCTCTGTATATACCCAGGCTTCCCAATATCCCTTATCTTCTACACCTTTAGGTGCTTCCATTTGTCCTTGTGTCCACGCAGGGGGATTACATGACGTTAAAACCATTCTTGGTTTTTTGTTTGTATTAGAATTATTACTCATATATGTTATATTGATAAAAGATATACTCTTCTAAATTTTAAATAAAAATAAAAATAAAAATAATTAGAGGTATGTTTATGTAATCTTATTAACTTTATTATCGTTCAAACCTTGGGTCCAAATTTAGTATAATCTGTCACATTTTCACCAGTATACTGAATATAGTTATCCTTAAACATTTTGGCTAATTTTTTTGCTTGTTCGTCATATGCTTTAGGATCATCCCATGATTCCCTAGGATTACAAATTTCTTTTGAAACTCCTGGTAATTCTATAGGAACATCGAATCCAAATAATTCATCTTTTCTAAATTTGGCATTTAATATATCCTCTGATAATATAGATTTTATACATGCTCTGGTATCTTTAATACTCATTCTTTCTCCTTCACCATACTTTCCACCAGTCCACCCAGTATTAACTAAATATGCGTTAGCACCATGTTTTTTTAATTTTTCTTGAAGTAAATCCGCATATTTAGTAGGATGAAGAGTTAAAAAAGCAGCACCAAAACATGCTGAAAATGTTGCTTCAGGTTCGGTTATACCTCTCTCTGTTCCAGCTACTTTAGCAGTATATCCACTCAAAAAATGATACATCGCTTGTTCTGATGATAATTTAGATACTGGTGGTAATACACCAAAAGCGTCACAAGTCAAAAATATTATATTGTTTGGATGTTCAGCCATTTGTGGTTTATGCCAATTGTCAATATGATATATTGGATAACTTACTCTTCCATTCTGTGTTTTTTCAACATTATCATAATCTGGTGAACCATCTGTATTTTGATGAACATTCTCGAGAAGAGCATCTGTTTTAATAGCTCTATATATATCTGGTTCATTATCTTCTGTTAAGTTAATTGTTTTAGCATAACAACCTCCTTCGAAATTGAATATACCATCTTCGTCCCAACCATGTTCATCATCACCTATCAAATATCTATTTGGATCCGCTGATAAAGTAGTTTTACCAGTTCCACTTAATCCGAAAAATAGAGCAGAATCGCCTTCTTTACCCACATTAGCCGAACAATGCATGGGCATAATTCCTTCTAAAGGTAACCAATAATTCATTAATCCAAAAATACCCTTTTTATTTTCACCCCCATACCATGTTCCTAAAATAACTGCTACCTCTTTTTCTAAATTGAATGCGATTGCTACATCAGAATTAAGTCCATGTTTTTCCCAATCTTCATTATTTACCGAACAAGCATTTATAATAGTAAAGTCTGGTTTGAAATATTGTAATTCTTCCCTAGTTTCAGGTCTTATAAACATATTACTGACAAAATGTTGTTGCCATGATAATTCATGAACAAATCGGACTTTTTTTTGACTATTAGGGTTCGCTCCACAATATCCATCGAATACATAACATTTATCTAATGTATTAAAATGACCTATAGCTTTATCATATAATTCATCAAATACTTCTGGAGATGTTGGTTGATTTATATCTCCCCACCACATATTTTTATCCGTATCTGAACCTATATTTTGAACAACCCATTTATCCTTGGGAGATCTTCCAGTAAACTTTCCCGTATCTACTGAAAAAGTTTTTCCATATTTAGCATTCATTACTATTCCCTCATCATTGTCTTGTTCATGTTGATATAATTCTGGATAAGATAAATTATGGTATATAGTTTTTGGCTTATTTATTCCCAGTGAATTAATTCCTATATTATCACACGCAGTGCTTAAAAATCTATTGTTAATATTATTTACTATAACGTTACTTTTATTCAATAATCTCGACAACATATAATATATGGTAGGAATTATTTTTTACTATTTCTTTAAATTATATACTTCAATTGTTTTACAAATATATTTTCATAACTTTCTTTAGGAAAAGATATATTCGGAATATTATCAATTTCTAAAAATTTACATAGTTTTTGCCATTTATCATCAGAATTCAGTGATTTATCAGTAATATCTATAACTAATAATTTATCTCTATTTATTGAAGTGTTAAATAATGAAATTATACGTTCTTCGTGATTTTTAATAACATCTTTTAAATTACCCGTATATATTTCAGGGTATTCGTGTCCAATATTATGAACAAAATTACTTAGATAATTAATAGGAGCTTTCTTGAAAATATTATCTCCTAATTTATAATATTTATTGATAATTGGAGGTCTAATATATGGGTTGTTAATATCTATATTCCATATTTCATCTATCCATTTTTTCATTGACTTTTCCCATAAATTCATTGCTCTTGTTGTTAAAATATATCTAGTATTGGGTGTGATATCTGACATAGAAAATGTCCTTCTTAAATTAGGTAAATCACCTATAGCATTGTAACCTAATTTTATCATAGTGCTTGGTTTTAAATAAGTAAAATGCCATGATTCGTTACCTAATATTTTTAATGCCTCGCATATTGATGATGTACCTGTTCTACTTAAACCTAAAATCACTATATTTGGTTTGCTTTTAATTTTATTAATTCGTTGATTCCATTTATATAATATTCTTAATACTAAATAAAAAATAATTAAAAGACTTATTATATATTTACTTATTGTCATTAAAATATATTTTGAAAAAAATAAGAAATTAATATCTTATTATAAAACAAATAATATGATTATTATATATTTATTTGGTATATTCGTTTTTATTTTTTGTATATATTATCATTATACATATACTTCTTATATTGAACTATTTTATGATGATTTAACACATTTTCAGAGAGGCATAAAAGCATATTTATGTGTGTCTTTAAACTTAGATCATGTTGATCAACATACTATTGAGTTTTTTGAAAATAAACTTAAAAAAGTTATTCCAAATAATGACGTTTTTTATTTTGAAAAAACTCACTATAATAATAAAATAAAGAGAATATCTAATTTAAATATTAAACAACGTTATAAAGATCTCACACTTAATGGTTATCAAGAAATAAATAATTTAGATTTAATTCATAAAACATATGATTCTAAACAATTAATATCTATTGTATTAAATAAAAAAAATAAAACAATAACATGTTGCTTTAATCATGGTATCATGGACGGTGTTGGGATAATAAAATTAATATCAAAAATAATTGAAACAAAAAATAAAAAAACTAGAAAAATTCCAATTTTCAAATTTAATATTATTATCTTAATATATAGTTTTATAAAACTAATATTAAATTATAATAGACTTAAAAATATCAAGCATACGCCTGTGTTGTATAATAATTCTGAAAATTCTACTATATATTCATTAAATGTTGACATTTGTGATATAAATAATATTAAAAATTTAAATAATTGCTCCTTTAATGCCGCAATTCAAGCTTATATATTTAATTACATTAAAGATTATTCTAAAAAATATAATATTGTAACTTTAATTGCCGGGGAAAAAAAAAAAAATTATTTTAATTCTGTTGGATCCATACCTTATTCTATTAATTTTGATAAATTAAATGATAGTTTAGCAAATACTATTGATTTAAATTTTTATAAAAATGATTTTTTAGCTCCTATTTCTTTAAATAAAAGAATAATATCATTGTTTAAAAAAAAATATAGTAATAATGTTGATATATTGTTTAGTGGGTTACCTTTTTCAAAAAACGATTTATATTTAAATAATTCATTAGTTAATTATCATAAAGTGTTTATTCCTTATCATTTAGCACCAATGTATGTATTTAGTTGTAAAATGAAAGACAAAATTTTTTTTTCAATTGGTGTTAGAGACAAAAATTTAAATAAATTTCTTGAAAAATATAAATGGCATATAATTAATTAAATATATAAGGTTTATTATATATAAATTATATATATGAATATCCTAAAAAATTATTCTTCTAAAGGTATTATAGGAATTAAACATGACTATTTACAATCATTTATCGATAATATTGACCTTAATACCGCTATAAATAGAGCCCTAAAGGATTTTGATAAGTTTCCTTGGTGTCTTGGTGATATCCAAGATCATATGTTAAATTTTTATCCAAAAAATACTATAGTTCCTTATATCCCGATCAGTGCCCAAGGTCCCTGGATTATTACACATAATGCGGCTATAGTATATGATGTAGGAGGTTATGGTATGTTAGGTTTCGGACATTCGCCACAATGGGCACTTGATACCCTTTCTAAGCCACATATAATGGCAAATATTATGACTCCTAATTTAATTCAAAGACATTTTTCAAGTAGATTAAATTATAGTATAGGTATGAATAGAAGAGAAGGAAGTCCCTATTCTAATTTTGCCTGTCTCAATAGTGGTTCTGAAGCTATAGAATTAGCAACAAGAATTACTGATTTAAATACAAAATTAAACAATGTAAATGATAAAAAAAGCACTTTTATAGTTTTAAAAGGAAGTTTTCATGGAAGAACAATGAAGGCTGCTCAATTATCTAATTCCTGTAATAATACTTACAATAAATATCTTAATTCTTTTAGAGATAATATTCCTGTTCATACGGTAGAAGTAAATAATGAGCAAGATCTTAATGACACAATATTGTCACTTAAAAATGAATATTTAATTGAAGGAATGATAATGGAACCAGTTATGGGCGAAGGGAATCCTGGTATTCCAATTACACCATCTTTCTATCAATTAGCAAGAAAAATCACCAGGGATAATAATTCTCATTTAATAATTGATTCAGTGCAGTCTGCTTTAAGAACAAGGGGTTATCTCAGTATTGTAGATTATCCAGGATTTGAAAATTTAGAATCACCTGATATGGAAATATTTTCAAAAGCTATAAGTTCGGGCCAATTTCCAATATCTGTTTTAGCTGTAACACCTGATATTTCTGAAATATTCAAAACTGGAATATACGGTAATACAATGACTTGTAATCCAAAAGGTCTAGAAATTGCTATTGAAACATTAAATAGAATTAATTATGATGTGATTGAAAATATTAATGAAAAAGGTTTAGAATTTAAAAAAATTTTAGAAAAGCTACAAAAAAAATATCCAGAAATAGCTACTCATGTTACTGGAACAGGTTTATTGCTTGCGTTACATATTAGTGAAAAGTATCCAGTAGTCGATAATAATGGTTTAGAATACTTATGTCGTCATAATGGTCTAAATGTAATACATGGTGGTAATAATGCTCTACGCTTTACACCTCATTTTAAAATAACGACTGATGAAATAAAATTAGTAGAAAAAATTTTAGATAAATCTTTCTCTCAATGTATATAATTTAATTACTATATAAAGTATATTTAGTAAATAAGTTATAATGGATAATTTATCTATAATTGGTTGGACAGCTACTGCACTAAGTGTAATATATAGGTTGCCCCAAATATATAAAACTTATAAAGTTAAGAGAACCGAAGGTTTAAGTTATTTTTCTTATATAATACAAACACTTTCTTATATTTTTTATATAACTTATGGTTATTTAGTTCCTGACTATCCAATATTAGCTATGGGTTTTATAGCAATTATTCAAAATTTTATAATTTTATTTTTATATTTTTATTACGATAACAATGTTGAGGAAATAAATACTTAGTTAAAATTATATATGTATTGAGATAGGTTTATTGAGGATAGGTTTATTCTGATATAATTAAATAACCCTTAGCATTATCCTTTTTTATCATTTCTATCATGTGATTTTCTAAATTTCTTCTATATATTTTTTTATTTAAATAATGACTAATTAATTTAGGATTTTGATTAATTTCATCTTTTGTCAAATATTTAGGCAATGATTTATATTGATTTAGTATTACATTTTCAAAAATTATATTATTATCACTATCGAATAAAACTTTAAAATTTCTATCTAAAATTATAATAGAGCAGTTTAATTGCTGAGAAAATCGTTTTAAATTTCTCTGGGACAAATTATATATGCTTTCATTATGGGTATTGTGTATATCTAAAATATTTTTTATAGCATCTTTACTATACAAATGTATATGACAGTTCTTTTTTCTCAAACTTTTTTTTTCCAAATTCATATATATATATATTAAGATTTTGTTAGTATATATTTATATTTCAAATTCAATTTTCTCTTCACCTATAATATTTCCCCGATTATCTAATTCTATTTTAAATATAGTATGAAGAGGTATAGATAAATGAGGTATATCTTTTTCATTATAGTTCATCAATTTACCATAAATAACTCGTAATACTGCTTGATGAGCAATAATTAATAGAGGTCCTCTTTTTTTAATTGTATCTATAGCTTTTTTTACAAATGGGTTAACCCTTTCTATTAAATCTAAATATGACTCACCATTTGAATATTTATATTTTAATTTATTTAATTTCCTTTTATTATATTCTTCAAAATAATTTTTTTTAAATTCCCCAAAAGTTAAATTTTCAAAATCTCCGGCATTTATTTCATCTAAACCTTTATATATTATTTTAGGAAACTGCAGTAATACCGCAGTATTTATAGTTCTTAATAATGAACTTGTCCAAATCTCAATATTAGTAAGATTATTCATATACGATGCCAATTTTAACGCATATATTTGACCAGCAGGAGATAGATTAGAATTACCACCTATTCTATCTTCTGTATTATAAATTGATTGACCATGTCTTGATAAATATATAATCATAGTTTTAAAATAAAAATATATATTTTTATCCTTCTATTTTTGAATTTCAGTAATTTAAAAATTAAATGATTTTAATATAAAAATTAGATTTTAATGTAAAATTAAATGATTTTAATATAAAAATTAGATTTTAATGTAATATTAATGAATAAATCTCTTTTTTTTAAAATAAAATCATTATCTAAAATTAATAATATAGTTTATTATGAAGATGAAAACAGTAATTTAAAAGTTTTACCATTTGGGGCTCATCTTAAATATAAAGGAGCATTTGGGATAAACGAAGAAATATTCAGTTTATTTAATTTTAAACAACTCGAAATACCTACCCATCATGTAATGTATATTACAAATAATAAAATTATACATTTCAATGGAGGACAAAATAGTTGGGATCCAAGAGAAGCATGTATTGAATATAATACTATTGATAATTTGAAAAATTGGGCAAATAAAAATAAAAGTGATATATATTGTTGTATACATACTAATAAAGACCAAGATAGTAATATTAAAAAAAGATATTTACCTTTAGTTGGTAGTAAAAAATATAATCCATTAACTAATAATTGTGAACATTTTGTAAATTATTGTATAACTGGAGAAAAGAAAAGTTTACAAGCAGATAATTTTATAAATGGGTTTATTAATATTACTAATAAATTTGTAAATAAAAAAGACTAAAATTTGGTATCAATAACTTTTTTTAAAACTTTTTCAATAGGTTTTTGTGGAATCCAATTAACCCAAACACTTTTAATATTATTTATTTCTAAACATAATGCACATTGACAATTGCTTTTAGTAAATTCTTGTATTGGATCTTGATTTTCATCCTCTTCCTGATATTCGTCATCATTACTATTATCTTCCAAATATTCGTCATTATTTCGATCATCTTCTATTACTTGTCGCCATTTTTTTACATTATTATTAATATCTGGTCTGTTTAAAAATTTAAAAGTTTCTGATTTTAAAGCAAGAATAATATCTTCTTTAGTTATACCATTTCTACCAGCATGTTCGACGTATTTAGTTGCGTCTCTTAGGGCATTATCCATAAAAGCTGTAACCATTGAAGATACAGTTAATAAAGTATCTTCGTCTGGTGTAGAAGGTTCTACTAAATTATTAAATCCAGATTTTAGAAATGAATAATCTGATGGATGGTCACTCATATTTATTATTAATTTATAATTATATATTTTTAAATAATTATAAATTTAATCAACTTATATTCTTTCGGTTTCCTTACTATTATTTAAAACCATTATTTCAGTTTCTTTTCTTAAATTTTTTTGTAATTTTTTATCCTGACTATCAAACTGATTTCTAAAATTTTTATATTTCTTCCGTTGATATTCATCTAACTCGTTTTCTTCTGTTGTAAATTGATCATCTATTAGTGTATATCCTTTATCTACCATATGGTCAATTACTTGTTTTTTATCTTTAACTGTCCATTTATTCCCCTCCCATACAGAAGCATATGGTAATTTTTTATTTGTTATTTTAATATTATGGTTTTCTGGATGTTTGGGATTAAAATGAATATGTGTTAATAATTTTGGCAAAGCTCCAAATGGTATTTTAAATAAATTATTCATATAATTACGACTGATATAATCTAAATTTTCGTGCCCATAATTGTTTAGTATTATATTTTGTTCTTTAATATTAATGGTATTCGTTACATTACCCACTCTATCTAATAAATTTCCAATTTCATGTCTCATTTCGTTTTTTTCCTTTGCCCATGCTTCTTTATCTTTTTGATGAGCTTCCTTCATTTCAGCCATTTGTTCTTTAAAAAAATCGAACATTTCATTTTGAATACTACTATCATGTGAGTCTTTTTTATGTTTACATACATTTTCGTGTCTTTTCATATGATAAGGTCTATTAAACACTTTTTGACAATATTTACATTCGTATTTACCCTCCTTTTTCTTACTTAAATATTCTCTATAATTTTCACAACTATTAAAATGATCAAATAAATCATTTTTGTTATAAAAACATTTATTACAATGATAGCATTCCGTTAAATTACATATTTTAATACCCGGTTCATGAACATGAACTTCGTCTAATTTATACTCTTTCTTGATAACTTCTACTATTTTATTTTTTATATCCACTACATTACCCTTGAATATTTCTTTTTTTACACGACATTTTCCTAAATATAACTTTATTTTGTTATCAATTAATTTTATATCTTTACAAGCTATATAATAATGTAATCTAGGCTCATATGTATTTCCACATCTATAGTTGCCCATTCTTTTTTTAATATTAGTTGTTATCCCTATTTTATAATGGTCTTCGTTAATATAATCTGTCTGAATTATGTAAATATCACCTGCTTTATTGCTATCTTTATAAATACTCTTTCCAAATGTTTTCTCATCATACGTATAAATGTTATTAAATTCTTTTAACATTTTACAACTTTTTTTTAAATGGTTTTCTAAATTTTCTTTTCTGGAAAATTTTTTATTACAATATTGGCAAATTAGATTATTTTTATGATCAAACTCAATATCAACACTATCTTTTGAACTATTTGAGGGAATTTCATCTAAATTTGTATTTTCGCAGTAATCCGCAGTAGTTTTACAGTAATCCGCAGTAGTTTTACAGTAATCCGCAGTAGTTTCGCAGTAATCCGCAGTAGTTTCGCAGTAATCCGCAGTAGTTTTACAGTAATCCGCAGGAGTTTTATAGTTATTTCCATTTATTTGTCCAATTAAGGTATCAGTCGTTATATCTTTTTTCAAAGGTTTACAACTTTTCTTCCTTCTTAGATGTCTCAAATAATGTGTTTTAATTTCTGTTTTAAAAATACCACATCTTTCGCATTCATATAAAACCATTTTATAATATAAATATATTATTTTTTTAAATACTTTTTATGAGGTTTTTATACTTTTCTAAAATAGTATATTTTTAGTATATTTTTAGTATATTTTTAGTATATATACTTTTTTTGAAAAATACGTTTTTGTATAATTATACTATTTTTTTATTATACTCGATTTGCTCCTTATATTTTTAGTATATTTTTAGTATATTTTTAGTATTTATACTATTTTTTAAAAATACGTTTTTGTATAATTATACTATTTTTTTATTATACTCGATATACTCCTGATATTTTTAGTATATTATATATACTATTTAGGAACTATTTTAGTATATTGTATATATACAATTGTATATACTTTTTTTTTATTTTGAGGGGGGGGGGGTTTTTTTATTTTTACTTATTCATTTTGAAAAAAAAAAAATCACTTGAACTTTTTTCGCAAAAAGGTATCTTTTTTTAAGTACATTACTTTTTAACTTAAATTATATAATTAAAGAAAAATTATTAAAAAGTATGTTTTAATACACAAAGGTAGTATAAATAATATTATTAAATGTTCAATAATAATATTTAGGTAATAAATTAAGAATTTCAATAAGGACGATTTTTTACTTCTTTGCGATTCATATATTGTTCTTCTTGAATAGTTGTTTCCCTACCAAGTGCTTTATTTCTTTTTGGAAAACGACCATATGATAATATTGTTTGTAAATGACCCTTGATATGCGTTTCCATAGATTTCAACATATTAAATTCTCGATCAAATCTAGTTGGTTCAAATTTGATCATATGTGGTATTACATCTGGATCAGTGATTTTTCTTTCTTGTGGGTTAAATGTATCAATCTTATATAATTCCATGTGTTTATTAAAATATGATCTACCCTTTTTTTGATACTCATAATTTTCAGTATGCATGTATGGCATATAGGCAAACATAAATTCATACCCAACTAATTGCTCCCTATATAAGTTAAATCCTAAATCAGTAAATATCATAGCACCATTATCATTTTTAAAAGAATCACCATAGCCTCTATAAATATGTCTTGAAAATTGATCCATTAAAATAATATAAGCTACAAAACTATCCTTCGTTATAAGCCAATTAAATCCATTACCTAGTTCCGCTTCTTTCAATAAATCACCAAATTTATTTTTTATCTCATCGTCGTATTCGTGACTTTTCATGAACCATTTATCGTAATCAGCACTTCCATCTTTAGGAATCCAATAATCTAAAATTTCACCAGCTCTCGTAATATCCATATAATAAAATATTCAATTATATTTAAATAATTTATTATATACGGTATATTTAAATTTATATTAATAAATTTTTATTTGGATCCAGTATCCTTTTCCTAATTTTAACTTTTGTGTATTATCGGTTATATTAATATAATTTTGATTATATTCATCCAATTCCCAACAAGTATTTTCTACATAAAGTAAATTATATAAATTATATAATTCTCCCAGAGATAAACCTTCGGATGGACTATCTGTCGGTAACCCAAATAAATACCAACCTGAACTGGTAAAAATATTTGAGTATAAAAATGGAGATATTTTAACCCTAATATTAACCGATCCTGGATATAAAGTAACACTTATTTTATTTGGGTCAATTTTAGATAAACCTTCTCCGCCATTTTCTATATAGTATGTTTTAAAGTTGTCAATAATATCATTTTTTTGAGATTCATTTAATAGATCGAGATTCATATCTTTAATAACAAATTCTTGTTCGAAGTTATTTTCCGAAAATATAGTTATTTCACCAATTTTTATTTTGGATTCATTTATATTACCATCTTCGGTGAATAAATTATTAAAAATTACATTTTGATTCCAATTAGTAGTTAAATTAAAAATTTTTTTATCTGGAAAAGTAAACCTTTTGTATAAATCTTCAATTTTAATATAATGTTGATTAGAAGAGTCTATGGAATCTGTTTTAGTTATAATATTTATCCTCCCCATTATAAAATCTTCTGTTACTGAATCTTCTAAATTATAACAACGTAGCATTTTAGTTATTTGAGGAACATAATATTGATATTTTCCATTTGTAAAATACTTCAAAACACATTTTTTACCATTGTTTAGATAACGATCCATATCGTTAACAATTTCATATTTAAGTCTATATATATTTCCATTTTCTTTTTGATAATTTAACTCAATAATACTAGGTGGTAAGTCTTTAGTTATACCCATAATTTCAAATGTCACTTCAGGTTTAATTTCCTTATCCTTATCATCTATACTATAATTATTAACGATAGAATCTTCTTCGGAATTTTTAATTACAAAGTGTGGTAATTTATTAATTTCTAATTTTGTATAAGATGTGGTTACTTCAATTACTTTTCCAAGATTATTAATCAAATCTTTTTGAATGTTGATTGGTAAAAATATTTCATTATCTTTTTGAATTTCATAAAACCCCCCTTTCAAATCATTATATTTAACCACTCCTGTGATTACACTTAAATTTTTTTTTTGGGCGACAGTTAGGAGTGTATATTCATTCGTTAATAGCTCAAAATTATAAGAATCTTCATTATTTGGATTCACGCTGAAATTTACACTGAAATTTGGAATATAGTTTTTATAAAGTTCCGAATTAGTAATAATTTCAACGGTAATAATATTATCTAAGTCTAGTTCTATAATTTCATTGTCTCTTATTTCAATTTGGAATTCTTTTTCTGTATTCCATTCCCCTGTTTGCCAATAAAGTTCGGTTTCAGTAATTTTAATACTATTATTTGAAGATGTTAACTTTATAGTTAATCCTGTATCATCATCTTGTATTGGATTAATAATTGGATCATTGAGTGTTATTTTGATTTTTCTTGGGCTTATTTTATTTTCCGATGTTAAAATTATTAGATTAGGATTAAATAATATTCGAGGTGCATCACTAATAGTATTCCAATCTTCCATAAAAATCAGCTTTCTTTCAATTTCTATAATTTTAAAATTTGTAATTTCATATCCAATTTCTTCATCCGCTATTCTATTATTATAATCTATTTCAACTTTTGATATAAAACCATACTTGTCATCATATGATATAGTTATTACATCTGGACTTTTATACAACTCTTGTTCAATAAATTCGAAAAGTTGTATTATTGTTCTATTATGAGTATCAATATATTTATCATTTTCACTATCCAAATTAATAATAGGTTGTTTTATTTCATTATTTATAACTTGTATTCTTCTTTTTCTAGAGTTAGAACAAAAACATGTTATTTCTAAATCAAATTCATATTGTGTATATTTAAAACTATTCCATAAATTTATATTTTTATCTAAATTTTCTTTTAATAATGGGTCTACTATTCCACCACCTATTAATATATTATACTCGTCTGAAGAAGATACTATATATATATTACCTGGTTTTTTTGCTAGAGTATCAATGATTTCTACTTTAACCAAACTTAATAAATTGTCATCTTTTGGCAAGTAAAAGCCTTCAATACCTTCACCAAAATCTTTTTTTAAATATATAGTGTCTTTTTCTTCATTACTACTTGGAATTTCGGTTGAGTGAAACTCTTTTATCCATTCTTTACCATAATTTTTATTATATATTAGTTGTACTGATGTTGGGACATTATTATCGACAATAGGTTCATGTTTTAAAATAAAATTATTAGGACCAATCATGGCTTTTTGAAAGGATTGTATTGGTGTTGAGGTTTTTGGAATTATTATAAATTCTATCATTAGTTATATATATATATATATATTACATATTTATTCTAAAAGATTTTCATATAATTTATACCCTTTATGTGAAACTATATTTGTTAAATTACCATAACAATATTGGGAAGATATACTATTATGGGGAGAAGTTTTTATAAAACAGTATTCATATTGAGAAGTTATTAACAAACCTTCTAAATTTTTGGAAAGTTTTAATAAATAATTAATTACAATAGAACTTACATAATTCCATTTATTTTTTATTATGCCTAATTGTGTGTCTGGTAATACCTCATATGGCAAACCTTCTATTTCCCAAATACAATTTTTATTACTATAAATACAATAGCATTTCAAATTATCAAATATATAATCTGTATTTTCCCATTTATTATTACTAAATTTATTATTTTTATTACCTAAAATATTGTTGTTTTCATTATTATTTTCTAAATTTTTTATACACATTGATAAATTATTTGTATTTCCTAATAGATTGATATCTGTTATGTTATAAAATTGCTTTTGATTTTCCTTATATAATATTATACTTATCCAATTCCAACCAACAACTATTGGAATTTGTTTAGTAATATACTCTTTATAAGAAATTGTAGGGGAAGATGTTGGTGAAGATGTTGGCGACGCGGTAGGACTAATCGTTGGAGATACCGTAGGACTGCTTGTTGGAGGTGCAGTAGGAGAAGATGTTGGGAAATTGGTAGGACTACTTGTTGAAAATACAGTAGGAGAAGATGTTGGTGACTTGGTAGGACTTATTGTTGGAGATACAGTAGGAGAAGATGTTGGTGATACAGTAGGAGAAGATGTTGGTGAATATGTCGGTGAATATGTTGGTGATACAGTAGGAGAAGATGTTGGTGAAGATGTTGGAGATACCGTAGGAGAAGATGTTGGTGAAGATGTTGGTGAAGATGTTGGGGATACCGTAGGAGAAGATGTTGGTGATACAGTAGGAGAAGATGTTGGTGAAGATGTTGGTGATACAGTAGGAGAAGATGTTGGTGAAGATGTTGGACTAATTGTCGGTGACGATGTTGGAGAAGATGTTGGAGAGATTGTTGGAGAAGAGGTTGGACTAATTGTCGGTGATGCTGTAGGTGATTCTGTTGGACTACTTGTGGGAGAACTTGTTGGAGATGATGTTGGACTACTTGTGGGAGATAATGTTGGAGATGATGTTGGACTACTTGTAGGAGAGCTTGATGACAATATAATATTTTCAAAGTTACCTCTTACTTCATAGGTAATACCTTTACTACTAATTCCTTCTGATCCACGTTGTGAACTAAAATACAATCTTTGCATATCTGGTGTAAATGCTATACCTGTAACTTCCGAATTAGTATGACCAACTATTCTAACTATAGGTATATTTTGATTTTCGTTAATAGCTACTATTTCCATATTACCACCATCTTCTGATATTACTATAATACCTAATGTTGTAATTGTAATATTATCTAATCCACTTGCTAATGGATTAGGATCTGTAGCACGGTCATAAAGTTTACCTAGTTTATTAGTATTTAAATCTAAAATCCATACTATATTATCACCTTTCGTCACAAAATATATTTTATTTAAAATATGATTAATTACTATACCTTCTAAACCATTAAAAGTGTTTGCTGATAAATCTTGTCCTTGTTTCCTGGTCGTATACGTATTTGCTTCTGGATCATTTATATTTACCCATGATATATTATTATTAGCTGAAATTTTTAGAGCTTGTAATTGACCATTTTCCATATTTGGTTTCCAATATTCACCTTCTGTATTATATTCTTTTGTATCTGGAACGAATCGGTATAGTAATCCATCACTTTTATCTTCCGTTAGATAAATATTCCCTGATTTAGGATCTACAGCAGCAGCTTCATGACTAAATTTACCTAATTTGTTTAATTTAATAGAATTTTTCTTTCCAAAAGGATCACATTCCCAAACATATCCATTATCATATTCTTCACATGTTAACCATGTATTCCAAGGAGTTTTTCCTCCACTACAATTTCTTGTAGTTCCCGAACATATTGAATAAATATCCGTTATATCGGCGTTGTTGGAAAATTTTATTGCGCTGACACCACCATTTGATGACCATACTTCTGAATTTGATACATAAATCCATCCATCTTTTGTACTAAAAACTGTTCCACCATCCGGTGCATGATGCCAAGTATATGTTGATTTATTACCATTGTTTAGAGTAACTTTTTTACCTGATTCTGCTATTATTCTTGATGTAAAATTAACAGGCAATTGAATATTATTATCATCTACTGATTGCAGTTCTCCCAAATTTAAGATATTACTATAAGATGTTGGAGATTCTGTTGGAGATACCGTTGGTGATCTGGTTGGAGATACCGTAGGAGAAGATGTTGGTGAAGATGTTGGTGATACCGTAGGAGAAGATGTTGGTGAAGATGTTGGTGATACAGTAGGAGAAGATGTTGGTGAAGATGTTGGTGAAGATGTTGTTGACGCGGTAGGACTAATTGTTGGAGATACAGTAGGAGAAGATGTCAGTGAAGATGTTGGTGAAGATGTTGGATAAGATGTCGGTGAAGATGTTGGTGATACAGTAGGAGAAGATGTCGGTGAAGATGTCAGTGAAGATGTTGGTGAAGATGTTGGATAAGATGTCGGTGAAGATGTTGGCGATACAGTAGGAGAAGATGTTGGATAAGATGTCGGTGAAGATGTTGGTGATACAGTAGGAGAAGATGTTGGTGATACAGTAGGAGAAGATGTTGGTGATACAGTAGGAGAAGATGTTGGTGAAGATGTTGGTGATACAGTAGGAGAAGATGTTGGTGAAGATGTTGGTGATACAGTAGGAGAAGATGTTGGTGATACAGTAGGAGAAGAT
>Ga0209632_10000230_pt1 | contig 58615 bp, 56 predicted proteins | sample COG_10_FD_184754 | JGI IMG/M metagenome (GOLD analysis project Ga0209632, IMG submission 184754) | Pelagic Microbial community sample from North Sea - COGITO 998_met_10 (SPAdes) (version 2) | ecosystem: Environmental > Aquatic > Marine > Neritic zone/Coastal water | place: Helgoland, sampling...
AATCTAATTCTGCAATGTCACAAAATATTTTTGTTGTCATTAATTCTTAAAGATTTTTAGTTATATCCTCAGTCATTTTTTTTGCATCTGCAAATAACATTAGTGTGTTATCTTTATAAAACAATTCATTATCAATTCCAGCATATCCAGGAGACAAACTTCTCTTTACAAATAATACTGATTTACATTTTTCAACATCTAAAACAGGCATCCCATAAATTGGACTTTGTGGATCTGTTTTTGCAACTGGATTTGTTACATCATTTGCCCCAATTACAAATGCAACGTCTGCATTAGCAAAATCATTGTTAATTTCTTCAAGCTCAAAAACTTCATCATATGGAACATTAGCTTCGGCTAACAATACATTCATGTGTCCTGGCATTCTTCCTGCAACAGGATGAATTGCATAAGTAACTTTAATATCATTTTTCTTTAAAGTATCTACCATTTCTCTTAATGCATGTTGTGCTTGAGCTACAGCCATACCATAACCTGGAACAATTATAACTGATGATGCATTTTTCATTAAGAAAGCTGCATCTTCTGCATTGCCACTTTTAACTGGTCTTTGTTCTTTATTTCCAGTTGATACTGATTGTTCTGTTGCACCAAATCCGCCTAAAATTACGTTAAAGAATGAACGGTTCATACCTTTGCACATTATGTAAGACAAGATTGCACCTGAGGATCCAACAAGGGCGCCTGTTATAATTAATGCAGTATTTTCTAAAGTAAAACCAATTCCTGCAGCAGCCCAACCAGAGTATGAATTTAACATTGAAATCACCACAGGCATGTCTGCTCCACCGATTGGTATAATTAATAAAAATCCTATTAAAAATGAAACAGCAATTAATATCCAAAAAAAGTTAGATGACTGCGATGAGCAAAGTAAGTAAGCTAATATTAGAATTGAAATTAACAATAAAGCATTAAGAAAATGCTGTCCTTTAAAAGTGATTGGTGATCCTGACATTATACCTTGAAGCTTTAAGAAAGCAATTATTGAGCCTGAAAATGTTATGGCACCAACTGCTGCACCAATTGACATTTCAATTAAACTTGCAAGTTTAATAGCTCCAGGCGCTCCTAGATTAAAAGCTTCTGGATTTAAGAAAGCTGAGATTGCAACAAAAACTGCTGACAATCCAACTAAACTATGGAACCCTGCAACCAATTCTGGCATTGCTGTCATTGGAATCCTGTAAGCAATGAACGCTCCTATAAGGCCCCCTACTAGTAAGAAAATTAATACATAAATTAGTCCACTAGAAAAATTTCCAACTGATAAAAATGTAACCGTGATGGCTATAACCATCCCTAAAATTCCAAAAAAATTACCTTGTCTTGAGGTTTCTGGAGATGAAAGTCCTCTTAATGCTAATATAAATAAAACTCCTGATACTAAATAAAATATTGCTGATAAATTTGCTGACATGATTATTTATCTTTCTTCTTTTTTTTATACATTTGAAGCATTCTTTGTGTGACCAAAAATCCTCCAAATATATTAATAGCAGCAAGAGAAATTGCTAAAAAACCAAGAATGTTTGAGATTGTGAAAACATTGTCTGTACTTCCAGCCAACCCTGCAATTATAGCACCAACAATGATTACCGATGATATCGCATTGGTAACTGACATTAATGGTGTATGCAAAGATGGGGTTACACTCCACACTACATAATAACCAATAAAAATTGATAAAATGAATATGCTTAATCTGAATATAAAAGGGTCTATTTCCATAATTCTATTTTATTAATGTTTTGTTAATTATTTCATCTTCTAAATTAATATTAATTTTTTTATTTTCTTTATCGTATAAATTTGACACAAAATTAAATACATTTTTTGAATATAGATTTGATGCTGAAACGGGAAGCTTATTTAAAATATTTGTTTCACCCATAATTTTTATTCCATTTTTAACTACAATTTTATCAATTTCAGTAAACTCTGAATTACCTCCTTGAATTGCTGCTAAATCATAAATAACAGAGCCTGATTGCATATTATCAATCATAGAACCTTTAATGATTAATGGAGCTTTTTTGCCTGGAATTAAAGCTGTACATATTACAATATCAATTTTCTTTAAAGTTTCTGCTAAAAGCGCCTCTTGTTTTTTTTTAAATTCTTCTGTAGCTTCTTTTGCATAACCACCGTCTGTCTCTAAATTTTCAGATCCTTCAACAGATAAAAATTTTCCACCTAAACTTTCAACTTGTTCTTTTGATGCCATTCTAACATCTGTTGCAAATACAATGGCTCCCATTCTTTTTGCTGTTGCAATAGCTTGAAGACCAGCCACCCCTGCACCAACTACCAACACTTTTGCTGCTGGAATTGTGCCAGCTGCTGTCATCATCATGGGTATTGCTTTTTCAAAATTTGCAAACGACTCTATTACTGCTTTATAACCAGCAAGATTTGCTTGTGAGGAAAGAATATCCATTGATTGAGCTCTAGTAATTCTTGGTAACATTTCTAAAGAAAAAATATTAATATTTTTTTTAGATAAGTTTTCTATTTTTTCTGTATTAGCATAAGGATTGAATACTCCAACAAGTGTTTGGTTTTCTTTTAAATTTGAAAGATTTTCATTAGATAATAAACCTAACTGAACAATAATATCTGCATTAGTTATGATTTCTTTTTCATCATTCGCAATTAATACTCCTAACTCTTTGTAGTCACTATCCTTAAAACCCAGATGCTCACCATATTTTTCAACTAATGTAATTTGAAAACCAAGAGCTGTATATTTTTTTGCAATCTCAGGGGTAATTGCAATTCGTTTCTCTACTAGTTGATTTTCTAAAATTGAAACAATTCTCATATGAGAACTCTACAACAAGAATATTGCCATTAAAACTAAAACACCTATAACAGCGACAGTTCCCCACAACACAAACTTTGTGAAATTATTCCAGGTATTTTTATGGTCTTGGTTATCCATAAAAACTATTTCTGTCTTGCTTTAAATTTTGGGTTTGTTTTATTAATTATATAAACTCTGCCTCTTCTTCTAACTAATTTAGAATTAAGGTCTCTTTTTTTCAATGATTTTAGCGAGCTTTTAATTTTCATAACATTTTTTATAGCCGGCAATGTCCTACTCTTCCGTGTCTTAAGACAAAGTACCATTGGCGCTGAAGGGCTTGACTTCCGAGTTCGGAATGGGATCGGGTATAACCCCTTCGCAATAATCACCGGCGATAGACTTATATCTAAATTAAATTTTTTGTAAACAATCTTTTATTATTAATATTATGGGTTTTTTAGGTTATTTAGGAAATTTACGACATATTCTTTTAATTGAGTCTTTCCAAAATATTTATGAATTTTGTTGGATTGACTAATATTAGTCAAGGCTGATGCATACCTTTCTCCTTGCCTTGGAGCTAAAAATTTAGTTTTTGAATTAAACAATTTAGCTAATTGAATAATGGTATAACTAGTTTTATTTGAAATACTGTAGTGTTTACATTTATTGTCTTTCCAAGCTTTATAACAAATTTCTATAGTATCATCTATATGAGTAAATCGTCTTGATTGAGTTCCAGGTTTTACAATTGGTAAAGGTTTGTTTTTTTTATAATGATACTGAAATATTCCAACTACTGTAGCCATGGGTCCAACTTCTATTTGACCTTCTCCATAGACATTATAAAAATATATTACCTCATATTTCATTTTAAACCATTTTTTTAAATTTTCTAACATTTCTAAATTCTTTGCCTTGATAAAAGCATAAGGTGATAAGTTTTTATCACTACCATTGTTTCCCAAGCTTGCTGATGTAGCAGAATAAATTAGCTTTATGTTATTATCTAAACAAAACTTAAAAACCTCTTTTGATCCAATGGAATTAGAGTCAAAACATTCATAAAAATTTTTAAAGCTTTGGTATATTCTAGAAAACTCTCCAAAATGAAATAATGAATGAATTTTTTTTTTGTAAGGAAATAGTATTTTTTGAATATTTAAAGTACTCCCTTTAAGGTATTTAACTCGACTTGATAAAATATGATTTTTTTTTGTTCCTGATGAATAATTATCAAGGCTAATAATTTTAAGATTTGTTTTCTTTAGGAAGTGCTTAATTAAGTTTGAGCCAACAAATCCAGCACCACCGGTTATTATAATTATATTTTTCATTAAAAAGTCTTGATAGAGTAAAGTATATTTAGCATATTCTATAAAGTAAAATAGCATTAAGTAAAAAGTTTTGACCTTCAAATTTAACATATTAAGCAGAATAGTATTTAATTATAAGGATTTAATTTACATGGATTTCTATTATTAAGGATAATTTGGTTAAGAATTACTAAATAATTAGAATAATACAAAAATATGTAATATTGAAGCTAAACATAAAATAAAAATATTATGATAAATATACTTAAGAAAAATATCAAACTGATAGTTTTTTTCTTAATATCTATAATTATACTATCAATTCTTTACAAGATTAATCTTTTAGATCTTAACTCATTAATAATTTCAATTAAAAAAAAACCTGAGCTAATAATTTTATCTATTATTTTGTATTTAATATCAATTATTCTTGGCAGCTTAAGGTATAAATTAATTTTAAGTAAATTTAAATATGCGCTAGATTACAATAATAGCTTAAAGATAACAGCTAGCAGCATTTTTTATGGTCAGTGGTTTCCAGGTAGCTCTGCACTGATCGAGTTATTTAGAATTTTTTTTTTAAAACAACACATAAAAATTGATTTAAAACATTCAATTATGGTCGCAATTTATGATAAAGCAATAGGCTTTTTAAGTATGATTATAATTTCTATAATTTGTTTTTCTTTAAAGTTTAATTTAGATGATAAATTTGGGTATTATTTTTTTATAATAATTATTTTTGGAATTTTAATTGCTCATTGTACTCAATTAATAATATTTAGATTATTTAAAATAAGTTTTAATCAAAAATATTCAATATTTTTTTCATACGAGATGGTAATAAGTTTATTGATTTCATTGGGTATAATAATTATTTACTATGTTTTATCAAAAGTTACAAATTCAGATATAAATCTATTAGATGTTGCAATAATGATACCTTTGATTGCGATAGTTGCAGTAATGCCTTTAGGAATAGGGAATCTTGGAGGTATGCAAGTTGGTACACTTTTAATTTTTCAATTTGTGTCAGAAAAAAATAGTGAAATAATCTCAATGAGTATAATTTTTGCAGTCATCACTATAATAGTAAATACAATACTTGGATCAATTTTTTTTAAATCAACCTTAGGTATCTTTAAAAAAACAATTGCAAGATATGAAAAACAAAAATAAATATTATCATTCTTTTGTAATTCCAACAGCTGGTAGATCGCAATATTTAGAAAGTTGCATTAAAAGTCTAAAAAATCAAAATGTTAAATCAAAAATTATGATCACAACCTCAAAACCATATAAGGGACTTCATCAAGTAGCAAAAAAATTTAATATTAAATTATTTGTTTTTAAAAAACATAACAATATAGCTAATGATTGGAATAGAGCTATTAGAATGTCAACGTCAAAATTTGTTACAATAGCGCATCAAGATGACATCTATGATAAAAATTATACACAAGAAATCTATAAATCATTAAAAAAAGTTAAAAAAGAACCATCCATTATTTTTACAGACTATTTTGAATTAAAAAATAATATAAAATTTATTTCTTATAAAATTATCATAAAGAAAATTATTCTTTCAATTTTTTATTTAAGAAAAAATTTATTGAAAAAAAAAAAAATGAAAAGAAGATTAGTTTCATTTGGATCTCCAATACCTTGTCCAACTGTGACATTTAATACCGATTATAATATTAAATTTGATGAAAGATTTTGGGTAAATATAGACTGGGCGTTATGGGTTAAATTATCAAATTTATCAGGCTCTTTTTTATATATCAAAAAAAAATTAGTCTACCATAGAATTCATCAAAAAAGTGAAACATCAAAAGCTATAAATGATGGGAAGAGGGCGAAAGAAGATAAGATTTTATTCCAAAAGTTATGGCCAGCTTCAGTTGGTTTATTTTTAAGTAAAATTTATAAATTAAGTTACAAATTTATTTAAAATTTTTTATGTAAGCTTTATATGTTTTTTGTAGTCCTACATTTATATTAGTTTTATTTTGCCAACCATACATTTTAGCCAATGAAATATTCAAAACTTTTCTAAAAGTTCCATTAGGTTTTTTTTTATCATATTTTATTTTTGTATTATATCCAATTACACTCATTATTTTTTTTGCATATTTTTCTATAGTCATATCTTTGCCAGTACCAATATTAATCAAGGTATGTTTAGTTTTTTTTTTCATAAAAAATAAGACAGATTCTGCTAAATCATCAACATATAATATTTCTCTTCTAGATTTACCATTTCCCCAAAGTGTAATACTTTTCTTATTATTGATTTTGGCAAGATGTATCTTTTTTATTAATGCTGGAATAAAATGAGAGCCTTCTAAATCGTAGTTGTCATCTGGCCCATATATATTTGTTGGCATTAAAGTTAAATAATTTAATTTGTACTGTTTATTGTAAAATTCACAAAGTTTAACTCCAGCTATCTTGGCTATTGCGTATGCTTCGTTAGTTTTTTCTAAATAAGATTTTAATAGGTCTTTTTCTAAAATTTTACGTTTTATATTTGAGGGGTAAATACAACTTGATCCTAAAAAAATTAAATTTTTTATATTATTTTTAAATGATGAATTAATTAAATTGCATGCTATCATCAAATTATCATAAATAAATTCCCCCGGGTAAGTTGAATTGGCCATTATACCTCCTACTTTCCCTGCTGCTATTATAACAAGCTCTGGTTTGTTTTTTTTTATAAAAAGATTTACTTTTGATTGATTTTTTAAATCAAGTTTTTTTCTATCTGCAATAATAATATTTTTATACCCAAAGAATAATAATTTTTTATGTATAGCAGATCCCACTAAACCCTTGTGCCCTGTTAAAAAAATTTTAGAATCTTTAGTGATCAATTTAAATTTTTCATCTCTTCTAATATCATCTCATCAACTAATGAGTTCAAATTATATTTTGGTTTCCATTTTAATATTTTTCTAGCTTTAGAGCTGTCTCCTAAAAGATCATCGACTTCTGCTGCTCTAAAATACTTCTTATCCTGTTTAACTCTTATTTTTTTAGTTTTTTTATCGACAGCAAAATATAAATTGTTTTTCTTCTTCCAAGCTAATTCAATTCCTAGTTTTTTAGATACATGATCAATAAATTGTTTTACTGAATATTGCTTGCCAGTCGCTATTACATAATCATCAGGTTTATTTTTTTGTAACATTTTCCACATTGCCTCAACATAATCATTAGCATGCCCCCAATCTCTTTTAGAATTAATATTTCCAATATATAAAATATTTTGTTTATTCATTTTTATTCTAGATAATGCTCTTACAATTTTTTTCGTTACAAATGTTTCTCCTCTTTTTGGACTTTCATGATTAAATAGAATTCCATTACACGCAAAAATATTATACGATTCTCTATAGTTTATAGTAATCCAATGAGAATATAGCTTTGCTACTGCGTAAGGACTTCTTGGATGAAAAAGTGTTTTCTCATTTTTTTTCTTTTGTTTTGTGCTTCCAAATAGTTCTGAGCTTCCTGCTTGATAATATTTAATATTTTTTTTATTTTTTAAATTTTTAATAGTTTCTAAAATTCTAAGTGTTCCTAATCCAGTAGCATTTGCAGTATATTCTGGAATTAAAAATGAAACTCCCACATGAGATTGTGCTGCTAAATTGTATATTTCATCTGGCATAATTTCATGAATCACTTTAGAGACAGAGTTCGAATCAGTGATGTCTCCATAGTGTAAAATGAAGCTTTTATTGTTTAACCATGTTTCTTGATAAATATCATCAATTCTCTCTGTATTGAGGCTTGAACTTCTTCTTTTAACTCCATGCACAATATAATTTTTTTTTAATAATAATCTACTCAGATATGATCCATCTTGACCTGTAACACCAAATATTAAAGCAATTTTATTTTTCATTTAGCAGTATTTCTTTAGGGCAAATTCTTTAAACATATCCAGTCCTTTTTCAAGTTTAATTTTAGGTTTGTATTTAAATTCATTTATAAATTTTCTCATGTTTGGACATCTTCTTCTGGGCTCATCTGATGGATAATTCTTTGGGTAGGGCACTTTTAATATTTTTATTGCTTTTTTATTGAATTTTTTTGAAATCTTTTTTGCAATATAATAAGCGCTTATTTCTTCATCTGAATTTCCAATATTATATACAAATTGTTTTCCAGAAAAAATGATTTTTAAAATCATAATTATTGCATCATAAATATGACAATAAGTTCTAGTTTGTTTTCCATTGTCAAAAACTGTTATCTTTTTTGTGTTTAGGGCTTGATAAAAAAATTGTGGAATAATTCTTTTATCATTATATTTCATACCGTCTCCATAGAAATTAAATGGTCTAATGATTTTACAATCAACATTGTAAGTATTTTTATAAACATATGTTAATGTCTCTCCCATTCTTTTACTCTCATCATAGCATGATCTATCTGATACGGATGAGACATATCCATTATATAATTCATCTGTTGGAATTTTATCTGGTGATGGATTCCCATATATTTCACTTGAACTAAAATAAATAAATTTTGATTTATCTACTTTTGATTTTTTTAACAATATTTCAGCTAGATTTGAATTTAAAAAAATTGTCCCTAATGGGAATTTTTTATAGTAAGTTGGAGAAGGTATCCCTGCTAAGTGGATTATATAGTCATACTTAATTTTTGGTATGCTGGATGATGTTATTTTTAAAAGGTTTTTTTTTAAAAATTTAAAGTTTTTATATTTGTTTTTTGGTTTAATTATATCGATACCATGGATGATGTTTTTATTGTTAAATACTGGTGCGGTTAATGCTTGAAGAATATAATCACCAATAAAACCTGAACATCCAGTTATAAGAATTTTTTTTTTAAAGGGAATATCTTTAAGTAAATTTTCTTTAAGTAGTTTTTCAAAATCCATATTTATTTAAATACTTTCAATATTGGTAAGGGTTTAACATATTTTGTTTTTCTTAAACCTTTCTTAATCCACTTATCTTTTATGGCATCAAACATATGCCAAGCTAATATTATTATTATATCAGGTTTGTCATTTTTTAAAGAAATGCTAGATTTAATTTTTATACTTGTGCCTGGAGCATAATGGTTAATTTTATTTGATGATGGCTGTTCATATATAACATTTATATTTTTTCTTAAACTAGAAAAATAGTGAAGTATTACTGACGCTCTAGCAGGAAAAGACTTTGCTACAATTTTTTTATTTTGATTTTTGTTAAAAAAGATTTCCATTTGTTTTTCAGCTCTGGTAATTTTACTAAAAAAAATTTTATAAGTTGAGGGTGATGATAATTTATAATTTTTTTCTTTAAATAAAATATCTAAAATTCTAGAATTATATTTCTTTTTTTTCAATCCAAAGTGCGCTTGAATATTTCCACCGTATCTTTTTGAGGTATACGCATCAATTAAATGGAAGTTATATTTCTTCATTAAAATGATTAAGCTATTTAAAGAGTAGGTTCTAAGATGCTCATGATAGAACGTATCAAATTGGTTATATTTTATAACATCTAAAAGATAATGATTCTCGATTACAAAAACACCTTTTTTGCTAATAAGGTTTTTAGCAGCTTTTATAAAATCACCAAGTTTATTTGAATGAGCAAATACATTAGTTGTTACAATTAAATCTGCTTTTCCATAAACTTTTTTTACTTTATTTGATGATTTTAAATTAAAAAAATCATTTATTGTCTTAATCTTTTTTTTATTTGCATATTTAAAAGTATCGGTGGGCTCTACACCCAAAACTTTTTTAATGCCCAAATTTTTAAATTCATTTAATAAACTTCCGTCATTGCATCCAACATCAACTACAACAGATGAGTCACCTAAATTATAAATTTTTTTTAAATTAAAAGATAAGTCCTTAAAATTCTCTATTACAGCTTTAGATATACCAGGCAGATAATGATAATTTTTGCTATATAAGGTTTTATCACCAACAATATAACCAGTTTGTAAAAGAATACATTTTGAACACAAAAAAACTTCAAGCGGGTAAAAAATTGTTTTTCTTGATTTTTCCTTGAAACTTATGAGATCATCAGCAAGTGGTTGGTAGCCAAAATCCATTACTTTTTTAATATTAGAAGAATTACAAATTTGGCATTTGTGGATAGGGCCAATTTCGAAATTATGATGATTGATCATTGAAGAGTTTTACTTACCATTAATGAAGAATAATTCAATTACAATTGTCTATATTCTTAATTTTATTTTGGATTTTTTCACAAAAATAATGAGCTAAGAGAATATTATCAATATAATTTTTGTTAATTTTTTTTTTATTTTTTTTGATCAGTTCTAATAATATGTTTATATTTTTCCTTGATAGGCTTGTTCTATTTTCCTCTTTAAATGATAAAAATTTTCTATTTTTCATCAACTTGAATTTTTTTGTCCAATCCTTAGATTTATTAATAAGACTTAAATTCATAGCTTTATTTTCAAAGTTTAATGAGTGAATGTTATTTTTTGAATTAATAAAAATTTCAACACATATTTTATTATTTTTATCTATTAAGTCAAAAATTAAACTTGTTATTATCCCTTTTGTATTATTAATTTTATTAATATTTATTTTTGTGGTTTTTTTTAATTTAAGTAAATCAATCATATGATATATAGCATGAATTGCATAAAATTTAACTAGACCTCCCCCCAATTTAGGAACAATTTTCCATGTTGTCAGTCTATTACGGAAATAGGCTTGTTGAAAACGCCATTTATAGCTTATTTTATCAAATTGATTGATTTGTAAAAAAGATTTTAATTTGTGATATCCATCTAATTGTGAAAAAATGAAATTAACAATATATGGAATTTTAGCATTATTTAATAAGTCGATACATTTTTTAGAATTTTTAAAATTGTTTGCTATAGGCTTTTCAATTACTAAACCTTTTATTCTTATCTTCATTTTAAAAATAAATTTGATAACTTTATACTGAGTTAATGGTGTAGTTGCACAAATTACTAAATCAAAGCTTTCATTCTGCAATACATGTTCATATGAAGAAACTTTCTTAATATTCTTTTTTATGTTTTTCTTTTTAAAAATATTTGGACTGCATATCGTAATATCCTGATGACCTTTTAATTTTGATAGACAGTCTAAATGTATTTTACTACCAAAATTTGAACCAATTATTAAAATATTCATTATTTACGTTTTAGTTTTAAAGTAATTTATAATTTTTTTATTTATGTCCAATTTTTTAATTTTTAATTTATTAATAATTTTTTTATTATTTCCAATACAGTATTTATTTTTGGTATTAGTATTCTTAATATTATTTTCTATTTGCTTTATATTTGTTTTTTTGAGTCTTTTTTTAGGTAATAATTTAATAATTTCAATAGGTGTTAACGGGACCCCAGAACAACAATTGTATATTTCAAAATTATTTTGATGTTTTTTTTTTAGAATTATAGAAATTAATTCGATTAAATAATCAATAGAAATAAAATCTAGAATAATAGAACTATTGTTTATTTTCAGTTTCGTATTATGTTTTATGTGTTCTATTAATTTATTCTTATCATTCATGTACCCAAATAATGAAAATATCCTAAGTAAAATAAATTTTGTCTTAATTTTATAAGCTAATTTTTTAATCAATTGAGAATTTTTATTTTTTAAGATTCCATATTTTGTAACAGGAAAACATTTTGATTTTTCAGTAAATTTTTTTTTACCAAAACCATATTCACTAGATGAGCCCATCTCAATAAATAAATCAATGGCATTTTTAATTAAATAATCTTCTATTAAATTAAAAAAAATTTTATACTTTTTAGATATATTTTTGTTATCAAAATTTGAATTATTGTAATTTTTAGTCCAACCAATGCAATTCACAATTACATCATAGGTCTTTAAATATTTATAAGATTTTTTTTTTAATAAATCTTTTTTATAAAAATTAATATTATTTGCTTTTAGAATTCTTATTTTTACTCTTTTTTTCTCATTATCAGTTTTTTCAGTTGTAATACCTTCTACGTCATATCCTTTTTTGTTTAATTTTAAAGAAAGATTAAAACCTATAAAAGAAGTAATTCCTAAAATTAAAATTTTTTTTTTCAATTTAATCTAACTCAATTAGACGTTTATATTCAAAATGAAAAAAATAATTACCCTGGTAATACTCTTTAAATTCAGCCTCAAATTCTGATAATTTTAGTTTTACCGCAACTATTTTTATTAATTCTAATAGTTTATCATCATTAATAACTTCTCCAGTTTTAAATTTTGAATGATCAACACCATAATCAGTTAAATTTAGTGGACTCTTGCCTATGATAATAATTGAATTCCAGTTTGCATCTACTTCTTGGACTTTAGCACATTCCTCTATTTTAACAATTAACTGGCAAAAAGGTCTTTTATTTTTTTGCTGCCAATAAAAATCTTCAATATGATCAAATAAATCATCTGATATATAATAAATATTTTTATCCATATCATATTTTTTCGGATAATTAGATTTTATATCTTTTATAAATTTTCTATATTCAAAACCCTCAACATATTTTTGTCCTAAAAAAAAATAATTAGTTGTTGTCAACGTAGACATTATAATGAATAAAATTATAAATGCTTTTGTGTAATAATCTTTAAATATTTTTTTAAAGCCAATAAAACAATAAAATAATAATAAAAATGAAAAAGGTAAAATATAACTATATTCAAAGGGTGGAAGCCATAACACAAAAATAATTGATAAAATTAAATAGCTTAAATTAAAAAAATTAAAATCTTTATTATTTTTTTGTAATGAAAAATAAGAATATAAAATCAATGATAAGAAAAATATTCCAAAAATATATGTTATAGTTTGATTTTCTGTAAATTTACTTAATAATATAGGATATGATAAAATTTTAAAAAATTTTTCTAGATAGAAAAAGATGTTACTAAATAAAAAGTCATTTGAACCAACTATTACATTTTTATTAGTATAGTTAAAATGATCAATAAAAACCTTATCCAATTCTGTAAAATAGATAGTTATAGCAAATAATATTATATTTATTAGTCCAATAAATATTAACCCAAATATAATTTTTTTATTCTTTAAATATAGTGAAAAAATAAAAAAATTTATACAAAGCACAACATGGTGCAACCTAAAAAATACCCCTAAAATAATAAATAATGAAAATAAGATGATGTAGAAGTAATTTTTTTTTTCACTTGTCGTGTATCTATAAAATGAAAAATAAAAATATATTAAAATAGGAATATAAAAAGCTTCATTAGAAAAATTTGCTAATTGATTTAAATTATATGGTTGTAGGAAGAAGATAAACGACAAAATATATTTATCTATTTTTTGAATATCCTTCGATTCAAATTTCAAAAATTCATTTATAGCAATTATCCAAGCCAATGAAGTTATTGCATAAAAAATTTGATACCAATATTTTTCACTAATAAAGAAAATTAAATACTCCAAATAACTAATTCCAATTTGAAGCGTATACACCATGGTTTGTACTGGAGGATAAATTGCATAAAAATTAATTTCACCGTTATAAAAGAGAGATTGAGCTATAGAAAAATAATATGGTCCATGAACTAATGGTAAATAACCATTACTTGACGCGCAATATAAGCCTAATGAGATAAAAAATATAATCGTCCATAGAGTTATAGCATTTAATAAAAAAGAATTTTTATTCATTTAATCATCCTTCTTAAGAAATATATTATGTGTAGATATATAAATTTTATTAGTTCATTATAAACTTTAAAATTACTAATTTCACCTCCATACCTTATTTTAATTTTAACATCTCTAATTCCAATATTTAAATTTTTAAGTAAAAAAATCATACTTGTTTCAAAAAAAAAATCATTTCTAATGTTAGCAAAATTAATTTTTTTTAAAATGCTAGTATCGATGCATGTATATCCATTTAGTGGATCTGAAATTTTCCAATAACCTGTAGTAAACTTTGCAACATAAGTAAGAATCAAATTTCCAAAAAACCTTACTTTTGGGCTTTTTTTGAAATAATTATCGTAAAGAAATCTATTTCCTTTTGTGTAATAAACATCTTGAGTTTTCATTGGAATAATTAGTTTCCAATATTCACTTGGGTTCATTTGCCCATCCCCATCAATTTTAATAGCAAATTTAAAATTTTTTTTAATTATATATCTGTATCCTGTCTTAACTGCACCACCTACACCCATATTTTTTTTATTAAAAAGTACAATTACTTTTTTTGAGTGTAAAAATTTTTTTTTTATATATTTTCCAGATTGTTCAGGACAACAATCATCTATACAAACAATTAAATCAAAATATTTTAAACATTTTTTAAGAACATTATCTATTTTTTTTTTTACTTTATAACAGGGTATAATGGCTACTATTTTATTTTTTTTTATTAAATTCATAAGAATAATTGTAAGTTGAAATTAATATACCCAAAGGTAGAAAATACATGATGCTTAACCAATTTGTAAAAAAACTACCCGTGGTAATGATTGGAAAAAGATTAATCACAAAAGCTCCTAAAAGACATTGCCTTGCATTGTAGATATCTACATTTATTTTCTTTCTTTCTATATAATTTTTAATCCCCAAGTAGCAAAAATAGAAGAAACTCAAAAGCACAAGCAAAAATCCAAATACTCCTGTTTCGGCTAATAATTGCATATATGTATTATGTGGATGAGTGGAGCAGCCCCAATCTATTTCATATCTATGACAGACTAATCTAAATGATTTTACTCCATGACCTAGCAAAGGTTTATCTTTAAACATTTCAAATGCAGTTTGAAAATGCTTACTATGTCCATAAGAGAAAAAATATTTTGGAAAAGTACAACATTCAAAAAGAGTTCCAATGTTTTCTTTTGATGGTGGGTACAGTTTTGCAATACCTAGACTAACAAGAGTCTGTTTAAACATTCTATCTTTATAAGTATTATTACTAAAAGAAAGCAATATTGGAAAAATCATTAAAAAAATAATAACTCCTGATTTGAAATAATTATTTATTTTTAAAAATATAATTAAGATAGAAAAGTATACAATTAGTAAAAAAAATGCTGATCTTTCACCAGACAAAAATACCAAAACTGATAAACTCATAACTGCAATCAAAAATAAAAAATTATTCAATTTATTTTTTAAATTACTTAAAAAAAATAAGCCCATAAGAATTGGCAAAATTCTAACTAAATAACTGCCTAATATCCATTCGTGCTCAAAAAATCCACTTATTCTATGATTACTAGACATTGCATATCCTAGAATGTTAACTTTATAAATAGCTTGAAAGAATCCATCAAAAACAACTACCATGACAGTAAATAATGTTGCTTTATAAAAAATTGTTAAAAAGTTTTTATAATTTTCAATAATATAAATAAGTGCAAAAGAAAATAAAACAAACCTAAAGTGAAGAAATGAATTTTTTAAAGAAAACAGTACATTCTCTGAAAGTAAAGACCCTAAAACAATAATTAACCAAAATAAAAGGTAACAATAAAATATTTTATTTTTGAAAAAAAAAATTTTTTTATTTTTAAAAGAATAGTAAATAAAAAAAAGTGAAGTAAGACTAATAATAATATCTGGTATAGCTGGTCCAGCAACTAAAAAAGTGGGTATAAAACATAGTATATAAAACATATATTTACTAAATACTTTTTCCATAATCTTTATTAATTTTTAGAGATATATAAATTGCAATTAAAAATCCAAACGTAACTGATTTGTATGTAGCAGAAAAAAATAAAGGGTACAATAGTGTGCCTAATAGACTAAAATAAATGTATTTATCATCAGTTTTTAATTGATCAAAATTCATTGTAAAAATTATAGTTTTTTTTAATAAAAGTAGAATTAAAAATATTGAAAAAATTAAACCAACTACTCCCATCTTATATGTGTAAAAAAGAATAAAATGATGAACAAAAAGTACATGACTATCTATAATTGGATTATAAATTAATGAACCTAATCCCCATTCATTTACAGTAGTGGTTGTGTTAGCAAAATTTATTGTATCAAAAAATATGTTAAACTCTTTAACCCTGTGGTTAAGTCCTGTGTTAATAAATTTACTATATAAAGCGTTTATTTCTGAAAAACGGTGAGTGTAATTACTACCAAAGTATTCGTAAACAAAAATATGCTCAAGGAGGAAGAGGAAGACAAAAAAGATAAAACTGTATTGAAATAAACGATAATTCTTATTGATTAAAAAATAGTAAAAAATAAAAAAAATTATTGCAAAGAAAGTTTTGAAAAAAAACACAAGAAATATTAAAAAAAATAATATATTTATTGGTTTTTTGGTGCTTAAAACATAAATAAAGACGACAAAAGAAGAAAAAATAATAGGTCCACGTAAGAGATAATCATTAACAACAAAAATTGGAAAATAAAGAAGGAACAAATAAATTAGAAACTTATAAAAATTTTTTTTTCTTATTTTATCAAAAACTTTGAGAGAGAAATAAATTAAACTACAGATAATTGTATTCTCTAAATATAAAAAATAATATTTCGAAACTTGTAAAACATTACCATCCGGATAATTGTTATAATCATGAAAAAAAACCTTAAAAATCAAAACTTTAATTGAAAAAATTAATCCAGTAAAAACTAGTAATTTAAATAGAAATTTTAATAATTTATTATCTTTCTGACTTAAATAAGAAGTAATAAAAATTACCAAAATAGATGATATGGAAATTAAATCCCTAATTATATTTTTAATATTATTATTATTTTGAAAACCTAAAAAAACACCATAAATAAAGACTGATATAATAATAAAAAATAATGTATTTTGTTTTAAGAAACTTAAACTAAAGATATTAACTGTATTAAGTAAAATAAGAATAAAAATTGATAAAATAAAAAATGTCATTAAATAATGTTGAAAATCAATTTTTTGTGGAACATTTGATGAAAAAAATGAATATATGAAAAAAAATAAAACAAGAAGTAAAAGAACAAATTTTTTGTATGATAATCTTGATAAAGACATCTCTAAAATTTTATTTTTATAATTTGAAAGAAACATAAGTTATTTTATGGATTTAATTGTATGCATACCAACCTTTAATGAAGAACTAAATATAAAAAAATGCCTAAATAAATTAAAATGGGCTAATAAAGTTATAATTTTAGACAGTAATAGTACCGATAATACTGTAAAAATTGCAAAAAAATTCAAAAATACAAATATAATTTATTCAAAAAAAAAATTAAGCTATGTATCAAAATTGAATTATTTTATTAATAAAAATAAAGGTAAATGGTTACTTATTCTAGATGCTGATTATGTTTTATCGAATGCACTAATAAAAGAATTTAAAATTTTACATATTAAAAATTTAAGAAAAGAAAAAATTAGTGGTTTCAAAATTAAAATATATAATAAGATTTTTAATAAAACTATTAGAGAAGATATTTATCCAAAAAAAATACTATTATTTAAAAATGTGAATTGTTACTTTAGACAATTTGGTCACTCAGAAAAATTTTTCATTAAGGGAAAAATTTCAAATATAGATGGATATATTATGCATGAAAATTTTAATGAAATTAAAAATTTTTCTGTTTGGAAACTTAATCAATCAAAATATTCTAAACTTGATTCAAGTAGAATTGTAAAAACTAAATTTGACGAATTAAGAACTCAAGATAAAATAAGAAAATTCCCACCAATCAATATTATACTTATAATGATTTATTTCATTTTTTTTAAAAAGATTTTAATATATGGAAAATCTGGTTTTTTTTATTTATTTCAAAGATTATTTTATGAAACATTACTATCTTTCCAGATTATTAAAATTTACTTAAGAAAATTTAAAAATTTTATTAGTCTTTAATTTTGCATTCTCTTTATCAGAAAATACTAAAATTTTAGTCTCAGAATCTGAGTTTCCAGTAAATTTGAAGATTGTTTTTTTGGGAATTACTATGGATTCATTTTTTTTAATTTGAATTATTTTTACTTTATCTTTATCTATATAAAATAATTTATAAGCCCCTATAATACATATCAAATTTTTTGTAGCATTCATGTGCTGTCTCCAGTTTTTTTTTAACTTTCCACTTATATTTACTAAATATATTTCTTTAATGTTAAGAGTTTTATTATTCTTATTGAATAACTTAATTATATCACTTTTAAAAAGAAGAATTTTCTTCAATTTTTTTTTTCTCAAAATCATTTATGTTTAATATATTCCATTATTTGTTTTGAGGTTATATCAAATACACTTGATTTATCTTTATCATATTTCTTGTACCATTCTGTTATAAATGAACATGTTTGGTCAAAATTTAATTTATTCTTCCATCCTATGGATTTGAAAATTTTATTGGTATTTAAATTTAATTTTTTTGTTTCGGCAAATAAATTTTTATTTTCATGAGAGATATTAATTTTTTGACCACATTTATTAATAATTTTTTTTATTAAAGTTAGTACGCTAGCATTGTTTTTTGCATTTGGACCAATATTAAAACTTTCGCCATTAATTTTATTTTTATTTTTATTCAGTATCAATCCCAAAAACAAGTAAACAGCTAACGGTTCCATAACGTGTTGCCATGGTCTATTAGATTTCGGATTTCTCAGAACTATCTTTTGTCTCTTTTTTATACTTTTAAAGAAATCTGGCACTATTCTATTTGCTGTCCAATCCCCACCACCTATCACGTTTCCAGCTCTTACAGATACACATGAGATATTTTTCTTTTTATACAAAAAAGATTGATAATAATTTTCAAAAAAAATTTCTGCTATTGCCTTTGAGCCACTGTAGGGGTCAATACCACCAAGTTTTTTCTTTTCATCGTAATAACCTCTTTTAGTCGGAAAATAGCATTTATCACTTGTAATTATAATTGCTACTATCTTATTTTTCGTTATTCTTAAATATTCCAATAAGTTGGCAGTGCCAATTGAATTACTATAAAAAGTTTCCATAGGCTTTTCAAAGCTTTTAGAAACAATAGCTTGTGCTGCTAAGTGAAAAATAATTTGTGGTTTAATTTTGTTTATTGTTTTATTCAGTTTTTTTATATTTTTAATATCAAGAAAGAATGTATTAATTTTTTTATCTAATTTAGCTTCTTTATATAAAGAGGGTTTGGTTGGTATATCTTTTGATATACCATAAACTTTTGCACCCATATTAATTAACCATATAGACAACCATGAACCTTTAAATCCAGTATTTCCAGTAATAAGAACTCTTTTATTTTTATAAAATGACAAATTTTTAAAATTTAATTTTTCCATTTTTAATATCCTTTTCTAATTTATCTTTATCTCTAGGTGTATCCATGCACTGCCAATAACCCGCATGTTTGTAAAATGATAAACCTTTTCTTTTTACAATTCGTGGTAGTACATCTTTTTCAAAGTTCTCATCTTTTTGTAAAAATTCTAACATTTTATTCCTTAAAATAAAAAAACCACCATTAATCCAGCTGGCATCTCTAGAAGGTTTTTCACTAAATTTTTCTACAGAATTATTCTTCTTACTAAATTTTATTTCACCAAATCTTGGGGGTGATTTTACAGCAGTTACTTGTGCAATATATTTTGTTTTTTGAAATTGATTATATATTTTTTTTATATTTACGTTTGAAATTCCATCACCATAAGTTAAAAAAAATTGATTCTGTTCTTTGAGTATGTTCTTTAATTTCATTATTCTACCACCAGTCTGAGTCTTTAGACCTGTGTTCACTACTTTAATAAAAAATTTATTTTTTTTTGAAGATTTTAAAAATTTGTTATATGTTTGGTCTTCTATTTTATTTGAAGTTTTTTTATCAAAAAATAAATTATCATCTTTCATTTTATCAAAATACTGTGATAATTTTTTGAATTTATATCCACCAGCAATTATAAATTTATTAATATGATATTTTCTATAATGTGAGATTATATAAGAAATTATTGGCTTACCATTAATCAATATTAATGGTTTGGGTTTTTTTGTTGTTTCATTGGATATTCTAGTTCCCAAACCACCAGCTAAAATTATTGCAATCATATTCATTGAAATATTCTATATATCAACTTAAATTGCAATTATACTTTTTTAATATGACTTATTTACTAGTTTTTCAAATATTTATTGGTTTTTTATTTTTGAAATTTTATGCTTATTTTCCAAAATTAAATAATAGAGAAAATAAGGTAATTTATTCTGGTGGTTATTTCTTTGCAATATCACTAATTGGTTACGCTATTTTTTCTCCACATCCTATTTTAGAGGAAATAAATTTTATAATTTTTCCCTTATGTGCTTTTATTATAGGTGCTATAGATGATAAAATTGACGTAAATCCTTGGTTAAGGCTATTAATATTTTCACTATTAATATTGCTATTAATCACTATTGAAAATAAATTTAAGATAAACTTTATCAATTTTAATAATACCATTTATAAAATTAATTTTCCGGTAGATATTTTTTTCACTTGCCTATGTTTTTTATTGCTCATAAATGCAATGAATTTCGCTGATGGAATAAATTGTTTAGCTGGCATCATCTTTCTTTTTTTCTTCACTTTTTTAGCTTTTAGATTGGGCATAAAATTAGAATTAATTACTATTATTTCTATTTCTATAATATTTTTTTTAGTTCTTAATTGGAAAAATATATCTCATATGGGTGACGGCGGTGTTTATCTTCTAGCATTTTTATTTGCTCAGTTATTGATTATTTCATTTAAAGAAAATTATCAAAACTTTTTAGCTGATGAAATTTTTTTGATTCTTTATTTGCCTGGATTTGATTTATTTAGAATATTTGTAGATAGATTATTTAGAAAAAAAAATCCATTTAAAGTTGACAAAACGCATCTGCATCACTTGTTAAATAAAAAGATAGGGCTTCAGAAAACACTTGTAATGTATATGGCATGCCTGGTTGCACCATTAGTTCTTTATAGCTTTTTTTTAATTAATAATTTTATTTGTTTATTTATGTGCATAATTATTTATTCCTTACTTTTTAGTTATGCAAAAAATTAGCACAATTTGTTCAGTTTTAAATAGTGAAGATAAAATTACCATATTAATAAAAAGTTTTTTAAAACAAAATTATCAAAACAAGGAATTAATTATTGTTGACGGAGGATCGAGAGACAAAACAATATCTATAATTAGAAAATTCAAAATAAAGAAAATTAAATTATTTTTATTAAAAAAGTCATCTATATATGAAGCCATTAACCTTGGAATAAGAAAAAGCAAAGGGAATATAATTAATATTATGGGTGATGATGATTATTTTGCTACCAAAAATATATATTCTCTTGTTAACATTAATATGAAAAGTGATATATCATACTTATATGGAGATACTGAATATGTTAACAGTTCAAAAAAAACTATTAGACACTATTCTTCTAAAAATTTTAATAAAAAAAAAATTTTTTTTGGTTTCATGCCTTCTCATACATCACTTTTTTTACGAAAAGAAATATATAGAAAATTAAATTATTATAATACCCATTACAAGATAGCTTCTGACTTTAATCTTTTTTTTAATTTACTTAATATCAAAAGTATTAAGTGCACATATTTGCCAATCACAATTTCAAAAATGAGCATTGGAGGAATTAGTAATCGATCATTAAACAGTATAATAATTTCAAACATTGAGTCTTTCAACATATTAAAAAAAAATAAAGTTAATTTCCCGTTATTGAGAATATTCTTTAAATTAACTTCTAAATTTGTACTATTTACGATATTTAAAATTAAAAATTTTTTAACATGAGAAAAAATTTGAAAGAATACTTTTGGAAGAATAATAAAGCAGACAATTCTTATTTGTATTTGTTTAATTCCATAAGAAGAATTTGTGAAATCTATGATACCAGCACATCTAGCCATCTAGATGTAGGTTGTGGCAACGGATACATGACTAAGAAGATATCGCGTTTTTTTAAACATACAACAGCTATTGATCCTTCCAATAGTGCAATAATTCAAGCAAAAAAAAAATACAAAGGTAAAATACAATTTTACAAACAAAAAGTATCTAAGATTAAACGTAAATATGATTTTGTAACTTTGATAGAGGTAATAGAACATGTTTACTCTCCTGATGATTTGCTAAATAGCCTAAAATTAATAACAAATAAAAACTCAAGAATTTTAATTACTACACCCTATCATGGTTTCATTAAAAATTTATTAATAATAATTTCTGGTAAATTTGATTTACATTTTTCTCCTCTATGGGAGCATGGACACATTAAATTTTTTTCTCTGGATACTTTAAAAAAACTGGTTTTAAGAAATAACTACCAAATAGAGAGATTTTTTTATTCTGGTCGGATTTTTCCTATATCAAAATCAATAATTTTTATAATTAAGAAAAAATAGTTATTTAAAAAATTGAATATAGTAACTTTTTATTAGTTGCTTGCTAAGTGCAGCAAATCCTTTTGATGATTTAAATGAATCTGATAATTCCTCTAAAATAATTTTTTTTAATTTATCAGAATTAATAATGTTTTTTGATCCACATTCTTCTTCTACTATTTTTTTTTGTTCTAAATTAATTTTAGTATGAATACCGTTAAAAATACCAATAACTTTTTTTCCATATTTGTAATCAGAAATTTTATAATTTAATGATTTATTTTTGTCCCTAGAATGATTGAAATAATTAGGCTCTCGCCCTACTAAAGAAAAGGGTATACCTAAATCAATAGAATATAAAATATATGTTCCTAGTTTGTTGGATAGTGTAAATTCATAATTTTGTAAAATGTTATAAAAATTTGGTAAAAATTTATCACTAAAAATACCACCAGCTGTAAAAACATTATATCCAAGCCTCTCATATATATTTTTTTCTTTTACGTAATCCTGCCAATGCAGACAAATATCAATTGGTTTTAAAAAAGGATCTAGCTTGCCAATAATTTTGTGAATTTCTATTGGGCCAATATCTTGACTGATTTTACTGGTAGAATGAGATGGAAAAAATAATGATTTTTTTTTAGTATCTTTTTTTATAAAATTAGCTTTTTTCCAAAGTAAAAATGGTGCACCAGTTATAAATATTTTTTTAGATGTTTTTGACCTAAGGTTATTACAGACCCTACTATTCCAAGCTAAGTGAGTATTAGATAAATGCTTTAAGGTAGAATTTTTGCTTGGTACATCCTCAAAAGACCATCCGTGATCATAGTTAGGAATAAAAGGTGTCTTCCTAGAAAGACCCGCATAATCCAAATAAATATTTTCAAAACCATAACCAGAATTCATTTAATTTTTATTTTTAAGTTTATTTAAGTCTATAACTATTTCTGCTTCGTTGAATAATGCCTTCTCATGAGACACAATGATTACTGTTTTCAAGCCTCTAAGAGAATAAATCATCTTCTCAAAGACTATTGAATTATCATAATCTAGGCCGCTTGTAGGTTCGTCAAAAATAATAACATCCGAGCCATTGTAAATTGCTCTTGCTATTCCAATTCTTTGAATTTCCCCTCCAGATAAATTTTTTCCATTTTCATGAATAAGACTATCTAAGGAATAGTTTTCTTTTTTTTTTAAAATTCTATTAAGATTTGATAATTCTACAGACTGTTCAAATTTTAACTGATCAAAATGAGAATCTCCAAATATAATATTATTTTTTATTGTATCATTAAGCAAATATGTTTTTTGTGAAACAAATCCAATTTTAGAAATCCACTGAGAATATATATCCTCAATATTAATATCATCAATTAGAATATTACCTGCTGTAGGTGTTAAAAACCCAAGCAATAAATTTATAATTGTGGTTTTTCCTGAACCACTCTCTCCAACAATTTTTACTAGACTTCCTTTTGTGATGGAAAAGCTCAAGTTATCAATATTTTTTTTTGAAGTGAATTTGTATTGGTAGCTGACATTTTTAAAATCAATTTTTTGTGTGAATTGAAAGTTACTAGTAGTTTTATTTTTTAAATTTGAATATTCATTTCTGGAAAGTTCATTTGAAATTAGATTCATAGTTGCGTAGCCAAATCTTAGAGAATTAATGCTTACATTAATACGACTAACAAGTGGAACAAATCTAATAATTGCAGCTGAAAACAAAATAATTTTTTCAATATCTTGAAAGAAAACATTAATATTGAAAAACGATTGAAAAATAAAAAAAACGCCAATAATTAAGACAAGTAGGATTTCAGTTAATGCTCTTGGTAAAGTGCTTAAAAATAAATTTTTACCAGCATATTTATAATTCTGATAATTTTCTGAATTAAATTTTTCAGAAAAAAATTTTTCTCTATTATATATTTTGATTTCTTGAATTGAATTTAACAGATTCTGCAAATGTACTAATCGAGTCTCATCAAAATATTGTCTTTTTTTTCCATATCTTAGAAAGTAAGATCTCATCAAATAAAAAAAAGTGAGGAATAATGACGAAACAAATAGCAAATAAAAAAATTTTGTTACGTCAACAAAAGCAAGGAATATAAAAATTCCAGCAAGAATCAACAAATCATTTATCAAGTGAAATAACGGTTTAATATTGTTATCTAAAAGCTGATTAACTTCTTGGTAAATGTTCCTAATTAAAAAAGAACTCGTTTTTTCCAAATGAAATAAATAAGAAACAGATAAATATTTTTTGATTAAAGCATTGCATATATTATTTCCAGAACTGTAAAGGTGTTTAGATTGGTACCAATTTCCTAATAAAAAAAACACTATCTTTAAAATGTAAGCCAATAAAAGTAATCCTAAAAATAAACTTACCTGTTCTATTTTGGTTATATGAAAAAATGTACTTGGTAGAAAATCAAACATGCTTTGCAAAGACGCACTATCTTTAAAGATTAAAAGACTCAATGGTAACAATAAAGCGATATTTAAAACTTCAAAAAAAGTATTAATCATATTAAATAAAAAAATTGTTAAATAAATTTTAGGATTATTTATTTTATAAATTACAGTAAGTTTTCTAAAATAATCAAACATTGTCTAAAGCTATCATAAAATTATTTAAATATTCTTTGTTCTTAGAAACTATTCTGGTAAAATTTTGTTTTTGGATCTTAAGATAATTTTTTCTAATGTATTCATTATCACTTATGCTTGCAACAAACTGATTTAATTTTAAAAAATTATCAAATGAATAAACTAATTTATTAATTTTATACATACTAGAAATCTGATTTTTATAATTATACTCATACACACGGTTTTTTTTATTAATACGATTATACTTATAGAATTCTATTGCAATTTTATCTTGTGCAATACAATCCAGGCATACTCCAGATTTTGAAGTCATTATAACAAATTCAACAAATCTTAAAGACCCAGAAATACTTAGTGGGGATTTTAGAATCTTAATTTTATTAGTATTATATTGAAATTTTAGATGTTTATTTTTGTTTCTAGGGTGGTTTTTTAGTAAAATATTATAACTATTTTTTTCCGCAATCTTAATAACAGATTTAATTTTTTTATTAGCTTCGTCAAGTCCAATATAATCAACTTTTCCAATTAGCAGTAGAATTAATTTTTTTTTACTTTTAATTTCATAAGAATTATTTTTTTGTAATTTCTCAATCCATATTTTTTCAAGTCTTATAAAACCAATTGGAAGAATTTTAATATTCTTAGGACAAAATTCTGAAAAATAATTAGCCTCATCGGTATCACAAGAAAATAAAATAGTATTACTTGGAAATTGAGATAGTTGATGGGTTCTTAATGCATAACTCTGCTTTGAGAAATTTTTATTTACATTTTTTAAATGATTAAAGGCGCTTCCTCTCAATGTGATAGCATGTGGAAACAAAAAATATTTAGACTTTGGAAAATTTTTAACCCACAATGAATAGTTTGAATCAAAATCAGCACATAAAAAAAGATCAATTTGTTTTTCGCTTTTTAAAAAACTAATAAATTGATAAGATTTATCTTTTTTTACAATGTCTAAGAAGTTGTAAATTTTTTTATAATTAAAATTTAATATTTTTGAAAAAAAAATCTTAGGATTCAAAAGCATGTCTATAAAAAAATTGATAAATCCAAATTTTTGAGTTTGGATATTTTCTTCATTTAAAATTTTGGTACTTATTTTTTTTAATCCTGAATATAAATCTAAATATTCATTTTTCTTCTCAAAACAATTATCAAACCTGAAAGCAATTAATATTTCATAATTATTATTTTTTAAAATTTGCAGCGCTGGTAAAATAAAATCCACTTCTCCCCATGAATTGTTAAAAATTACGACACATTTTTTTTTCATTTAATTAATTTTTTTTCAATAATAGTTTTCACACATAGATCGAGATCTGATTTTATCAGACATTTTCATTTTATTTTAAAAAAAACTCTGCATGCTAGAAGTTTGGTTTTATTTTTCTATATTTTATTATTTGATTTGCAAGCCATAGGTCATACTCAGAATGAATATCTATCATATCAATAATTGAGTCATTTTTTACTAATTTAATTTTTTTACCTATTCTATCAAATTTTGTTATGCAGTGGTTTCTAGTTGCTAGACATAAACCTGTATCTTCTCTGTATATAGGAATTTTTTTTTGCCTAGGTAAATATTTATTCCTACCTTTATTTAATCGTTTAAGATTTTTATTATCATCAGCAAACCAATAATTTTTATGACTGGGTGTAACTACGAAAGAAGAATCGATAGATCTGTCTATAATTAGATTCATGATACACTTGTCTATTAATTTAACTTTTCTAAAAATATCTGTAGTTTGCAAATAAACAATAATATCTGGAACATATTTTTTCTTAGATTTTAACTCGTCTAAAAAATTTCTCAAGGCCTCTTCGGTTGTAGATTTATCTTGAGAATATTTTTTATTTCGTAAAAAAGGAACTTCAGCGCCATTTTTTAAAGATATTTCTTTTATTTTTTCAGAGTCTGTAACGACATAAGTTTTGTTAATAAGTTTGGACTTTTTGGCAGCTTCTATGGCATAGTGAATTAGTGGCTTTGAATTTAATAGTCTAATATTTTTATTTTTTAAACCTTTTGATCCTTTTCGAGCCAAAATAATTGCTACAATTTTATTTTTTTTTTTCATTATATAAATTATTAATTAAATCATAATTTTCTGATTTGAAGTCAGAAAGTCTTAATGTATCAATTTTATTTTTAATAGGGACTATGCCTATATTTTCTGAACTAATCAGCATTCCCTCAGTGACAATTTTAGTTTTTGTAATACACCCTACACCATAAACACTTGAATAAATTGGTGTTTTTCTTTTCCTATTTTTTAAATCCGACCCATAAATCTTGTGTGAGGAGGTATCTTTATCATAAAAAATATTTGTAGAATAATTCTTTAAAGCTGGTACTAAGGAATCGTAGCTTCCTGAGCAAGCTTGATCTAATATTTTTTTAAAAAAATTTTTAGACCTAAATATATAGTCAGCATTTAGATAAAGAACAAAATCAGAATAAAAATTTTGGGATATAGATTTTTTAATACATTTTTTTAGAGTGCTAGACAAATCAAAATTTTTTTCTCTTGCATTTAATAAACTATAATTTTTAGGAACTAAGCTGATAGGAAATTTTTGTGGTTTTATAAAAATAACATTTGGATTTTTTCTAAATTCTTTAATATTTCTTGTTAAATTGATAAATGTTTTATTATAAATTTCTTTTTTTTCATAATTAGAAAACTGTATTATAATTAACAAATTAATATTTTCAGGTCTTAAGCTCAAAGGCAAAAAACTAGATAATTTATTCTCTTCAATTTTATTAATAACATCAATAGTTTTTTGCAATCGGCTGGAATTAGAACCATGGTGAATTCCATGATAGTGAAAAACATTAGCTTTTGGTTCATAAATAAGCCAGTATTTATTTTGTATAATTCTTTTACCCCACTCTCTATCTTCTATATTTGTAAGCTTTTCGTTAAATTTATTTTTTTTCCACAGCTCTCTTCTAATTGCACTATTAGCATTGTGAAAAAAATAATCTTTTTTTTGGATCTTTTTTTCATTTCCAAAAGTTATATACAAATCCCTTATGTCTTTTGGGGTACTAAATCTTAATGGGGATTGTTTTCCATAAACTCCAGCAACTTTTTTATTTTTAAAATTCCTTAAAAGATTTTTTAACCAATCTTTATTTTCTGGAAGGCAATGTGAGGATAAAAAAACTAAAAATTCTCCTTTAGCATTTGCGCAGCCTATATTGAGAGATTTTCCAGGCAAGTATTTCTTAATTTTATAAATTTTTTTAATATTAAAAGATTTAGCTATCTTGAGAGTATTATCTTTACTTTCATTATCAACAATAATAATTTCAAAATTTTTTTCTGTTTGTTTTTGTAATGACTCCAAGGAATGACGTATCCAGTCTTCTTCATTATAAGTTCTAATAATTATTGATGCTTTAATTTTCACTTTTCTAGTAACTATTTACTTTGTTGCTACCTATGAAAAATTTTAATAAAAATTTATATGTATTTATTATACCATTTGGTTTTCCAAATATTCTAGACCAATGATCTAAACAAAAAATATCGTTTTTGTATTTTCTTTCCAAGAAAAAATAATCATTTTTGATCTCATCTGGGACAGCGTTAAAAACTATCATAAGCATTTTTCTTTGAAATCCAGTATCAGGAACTCCAGCTCTATGAAAACATTCAGCTGAATTAAAAAAAATTGATTCTCCCGATTTTCCAATATTCTTAAAAACTAGATTGTCATCATAATGATCTGAGTAGTTATATCTATTTTTATATCTTGATTGTTTAATAAACTGTCTTGTTCTATTTTTTGGAATAAAATGAAGGGGCCCTTTACTTTTGTCAATATCTTCTAGATTAACAAATAATTTAAAATATGTAAAAAGATAGTTGTCTGTATGATAATTTTCTGAATAAAACTGAATTTCTTTTGATTTGTTTTTTTCAAAACTATGATTAATACAAACTTTTATATTTGTAATCAAAATATCTGAAGAGTAATATTTTTTGAACTCTTCAATATCATTACAAAAATTTTGAAAAAAAATAGACTTAATTTTTTTTTTAATTTTATCATTTAAAGTGTAATTAGTAACATTATCTTTAAATGTTTTTTCAGAATTTTCCAATAACTTGTTAAGCTCCTCTACATCGATTTCTGGTACTTTTTTTGATTTTGAGTATCCATTTTTAATGTAATTATTCACTAATTGATTTTCAGAGTTAGATTTGCATTTAATTAATTTAAAAATTCTATTAAAAATATTGTAAGTTATATAATTTTGATTACTAAAAAAAATTAAGGTGATTTTTTTTAGTAATTTTTTCACTAATTTTTGCTCCATCTATTACGATAGTTATTATAAACATCCTTTTCAATTTCCTGCATCTCATTTCCATGATTAGTATTCATATGATCAAAATCTTTTATATAATTAGAAATTAATTTCATTTGTGCTGGTAAAATAGAGAATTGATTGTCCCTTCCAGGTAAATTATTATCAGTGGTAAAATGTTTTTCTATGTATGTAACACCATAAGATACAGATCCTATTGCATCGTTAATTCCTTTAAGGTGACCACTATATCCCACCTCACATCCCAAAGATTGTAAATATTTAATTCTAGGCAAGTTTACATTTTCAGGTTGTGTGGGATAACTTGAAACACAATGCATTAAAATTAATTTTTTTTTATCTACAATTTTCAAAACTCTCTCGATATCTTCAGTCTTTGAGGCTCCTGTGCTAATAATTATTTTTTGATAATTTTTTGACAACTCCTCAATTAACTTCGTATTATTAATTTCCATACTGGCGACCTTAATAATTTTCATATTAAGTTTTTTCAAAAAATTTAAGTATGAAATATTAAAAACAGATGTGAGAAAATTTATCTTAATTTTTTTGCAATATTCCATTAGCTCAATATGTTTTTCTTCGGTAAGTTCTGCTTTTTTATAAAGCTCTAGTCTGCCATCTTTTATCCATGGACCATCAACTAAATTTTTAGTAGACCATGTCTGAAATTTTGCAAAATCTGCTCCTGACTCTTTCGCAGCAGAAATCATTTCTTTAGCTAATGACATGTCACCTATAAAATTCCATCCAATTTCTGCAATTAATTTGCATTTTTTATTTATATTCATAATTGTTTCTATCATCTTTTTTAAATAACATAAAATTGATATGTCTTAAATTTTGAGTACAAAAAGCTTTATTTTTGCTCACCAAAAGATGTATCTTCTATTTCAAACTTTTGCTATTCATGATCTTTTTAAAATTTGAGACATTTAACATTAGAATATTTATTTGTCCATGGCTTTTAAATGAATGCCATTTATATTATTTTTCATATAGTTTGTAATTTATTTTAAAAGAAAATTTCTGTACTAAAATGAGAGGCTTATTTGGGTAATTTTTTAAAAATTTTATACCATCTCAGATGGTCAAAATAGCCAATTCTATTATTATATCTTCCCCTGCCATCTAAAGTGGAAAGTTTTGACTTGTATAAAAAATAAAAAAATTTGAGAAAAATAATAATTTTTGATTTTACTAAAGACAAGGTGGAATATTTAATTTTAATTTTAATTTTATTTTTATTTACAAATTCATTGATAGTTTTTGCATAATTTTCACATCGATGAGAGTCAATTTTATAAAAATATTTTTTAATAAAAGATTGGTTAACCCCTTTTTTTTTTAATTTATTTTTATTATTTAAAGTCAGCAAAATTTTTTCAAGATTTTTAAAATTTTTAATTTTATAATCTGGCAAATCCAGAAAATCTTTATGTATAAGTTTTTTAGATAGTTTTGTTTGCATTTCTGCAGCAGATATACCTTTAAGCTTTGCTTCGATAGTAGTTGTGCAACCACCATGGGAAATGTGTAAATCTGAAATATTGAGCAAATCATTAATCAAACAATCTTTTACAAAATAAAAATTAATATTTAATTTTTTAAAAAATTTTTCCCAAAAAATAATATTTTCGTTGGGATGCGCTTTTAGAACAAATATTAAGTTATCTAAATTTACTTGGTTTATTTTTTTTAAATAATATACAGTTTTTTTTAAGTTTTCTTTTATATTTTTTACATGCAAAAGATAATCAAGAGTGTAAGCAAATGTTTTTTTTCTTCTTTTGTGAATTTTTTTTATTTTTGTCCATGTAAGGTGGGCATCATGAGTTGAGGTAGCAATTGTTACTATTTTTTTTTTACCTAAATTATTAATTTTTAATTCCTTTAAAATTTTTTCAATAGAATTTTTTTTCAAATAATTGTCAGTTTTTAAAAAATCTGACCTATGGAAGCCACAAACTTTTGATTGATGAATGTTTATATTATTTGAGTATTTTTTTTTTTCGTGATGACTCCAAAAAGTATATAAATCTACTGGCATTAAAATATGTCTTTTAAATTTGATGTCCTGGTTACAACCTTCAGTTTCAATAATAATTATAATTTTATTATTCCATTGATATTTAAGATACGCATCCATGAATATTGGTTTTGGTAAAACAATAATATCCTTGTCTAAAGAATGCTCCCAATTCCATAGGGGAGAATAATAAACTTTAAAGTTTTTTTTTCGTAAAAAAAAACCAATCTTAGAAAGAGATGGTAAATCTCTGTATTTATGGTCTACATAAAATATAATTTTCATCATTTATTGTTGTATTTAAAATAATTTAATATAATTAAATGATAATTAATAATACAGATCAAATTATAAACTATTTAATAAATAATGATAAGCAATAAAGAAATTGATGAATTGGTTAACTTTTATATAAGTCAAAGATCCCAAAATAAAATCAAACTCTACATTGAATATTTCAAAGACTTTAAGCAAAAATTAAAAAATTTTATTGCATCAAAAATATTCAGTTTTCAACGCACTAATAAGTTTACTAAAAAAAGATATGACTTCATTTATGAACATAGAATTATAAAAAATACACATCTTGCCGATTTTAATGACAAAATTTATGAATATAATAACAAAAAGTTTTTTGCTTCAGAAGGTCTCATAAAAAAAATCTATCTACAAACAATTATTAAAAGTATTGAATATACTGGAGCAAAAAATATTCTAGATGTTGGTTGTGGAAATGGAATAAACATAAAAATAATATCGACTGTTTATAATGATACTAAGTTTCATGGCATTGATCAAAGCACTACTGGTATAAAAAAAGCAAATGAACTAAAAGATATGACATTGGATGAGGACTACACCCAAGGTATGAAAAATAATTTTAATTTTCAAAGAATTAATAAAAATATTAGTTTTTCTGAACAAGATGCACAATATCTTAATTTTTCTGATAATAGTTTTGATTTTGTTTACACTGTTCTTGCGTTAGAGCAAATGCAAAATATTCAAACTAAAGTTATCAATGAATTAAAAAGAGTATCTCAAAAGTATATTTTGCTAATTGAACCTTTTAAAAATTTAAATACTTCTGGCATCAGGTATTTACATCATCAATCCAAAAAATATTTTGATCTTAATCCTGAGGAAATAGAATGTAATCATTGGAAGATTGAAAAATATGGATCTAACTTTCCAAATTATATATCTTTGAAAGTTGGATTTCTTTTATTAAAAAAAATTTAAAATTTTAACAAATTGGGATTTTTTTTAACATAGCTATCTAATAATAAAAAATCTTTTTCATAATCTATATTTACCCATTGTTTATTTTTTGTAACCATTGCTAAATATTTAATATTTTTTTTGATGTAAGATTTTTTTTTGTCAAATAAGCTACTTTTTATGATAAACAAATTTCCAGTTGGAACAAATTTTTTAGGTATATCTTGCGATCTTGTATTAATTGGAAAATCTGGAATAAATTCTTTTTTATTTTTTACTGTACCAGTGAATTCTTGCATAGCTGAAAGGTGATAAAGAAATTCATATTTTTTATTTTTTTTTAAAAGATTCAAACCATTCTCTACTAATTTTTTTTCTCTTAATGGAGATGTTGGTTGCAGAAGCACTATATAATCATAAGTTTTATTCATTTTCTTCAAATATTCCAGAGTATGAATTATAACTTCATTCATTCCAGACTTGTTTGTTGAAAATATTTTAGGTCTTTTAATAAAAACAACATCTTTATTTTTGTCACAAATTTTTTTAACTCTTAAAGAATCGGAGGAAATTACAATATCTTTAAGTAATTTTATTTTTTTTGCAAAATTTATAGTCCATTGAATTAATGGTTTTTTTTTTATAATTCTGATATTCTTATTTTTGACTCTTGATGATCCTTTTCTTGCGGGAATTAAAACTAGTACTTTATTTTTAACCCTAAAATTATTTTTCACTAGCTTTAAATTTTTACTTTTCTTCCATTATTTTTTGAAGATATTCTCATTGCACTAATAATTTCCATGGTATGAATCGCATCTTCTGGATTTGATAAATTAACTTTTTTATTTTTGTAAATTGAGTTAAAAAAATATCGAAGTTGAATTAAGTATATTTTATCAAAATTAAAATTAATTTTTTTACGAGTCCATTTTTTTGATTTTAAATTATAATAATTGATAGTATTTTTCACAAAGTTAACCTCTATAGATCCCTTTGTACCAATAATTTTAAAAAACCTAGCCTCTTCAAATTGAAGTAGATCTAATTGTATTTGAGCAGAAAAATTTTCAAACTGTAGAGTGGATAGTGTAAGATCATCGCTGCTCAACTCAAGATCAGAAACTGTTTTAATAGATGATCCTGATACAGATTTAACCTTGCCAAACAAGAATTGTAATAAATTGATTTCATGGCTTATGTCAAGCAATGCTCCACCACCCTGCTCAATTTTAGACATATAAAAATCTTGATATCTTTCCCAAGGGTGCCACGAGGGCAAGTAAAAACCAGCTTCAGCTCTAGCAAAAAGCACTCGTCCTATCTTTTTTAAATAATTTTTCGCCATCAACGTAATAGGATGGTTTATCATCATGTAACCAACGTGAAGTTTTTTATTATTAGTTTTAATTATTTTTGAAATATTTTTACAATCAGATAATGTGTGTGAAAAAGGCTTTTCTAAATAAATATGTGGTTTACAAAATTTTAATATGTTTCTTAACGACTTAATATGTAAATGGGTTGGAGAACACACAAACGCAACATCTGTATCTGATGCAATATTCTCTAAATTATCTGAGATGCTTACTTTATTTAAAAAAGGTTTCAAAAATTTTTTTTGGGGATTTATATCAAATCCTCTAAGCTCAGTAATATTTAATTCTTTTTTCAAAAGAAGCAAATTGGATAAATGTCTTCTTCCTATTGAGCCTAAACCAAAAACACTAACTATCATTTTTTTTTAAGATTTTAATTATAGATTGAGTAATTCTTTTAGACGATTTTCTAAATTTTGTAAAATACTTTTTTGCATTAGATAGCTGACTATCTCCTAATATATTAATGCTTTTAGAATCGTTTAATAAAGCTAATAATTTTTTTTCATTATCAAAAGCTATTGATATGTTTTCTTCAGCCAAGGGTAATTTCGAGGTTCCTAGATCACGCTTACTAAGTTTTAAAATTTTTTTTCCTATTCTAAAAAAAATTACAACAGATGACTTAACGTTAAGTTTATATTTTGCGCAAATAAGGTCATAGGCCAAAGTTGATATATAAGAAATTATAATAGTTTTTTTACTTAAAAGGGAATACAAAAAAAAATTCTTTTTGATAAATTTAATATTTTTTATCTTTTTAGTAAAAAATTTTATACTATGATTTGCATCATCTGGATGTGGTAAAAAAAAAATATCATAATCAATTTTAGAAACTATATTTGCAACACTATTGTAAAAAAATTTAATGCCTAGCAAACTGATTGGCTGCCCAATAATGACAATATTTTTTCTATTTGTATTATTTTTTTTTAATATGATTTCATTTTTTAAATTTTCATATTTTGGTATACCTGTTATCTCTACAATTGAATTATCGACTTTTTTGAGTGTTGTTTTTTTTGCAAATTTATCTGCAACCCAAAAAATATCTGGCATATTAAGTTTTTCAAAACCACCTGTATTTCCCCAATAGTCCTGTATGCAACCAGATCTGACTCCAAATTTCTTTGAAAGTTTTAAAATATTATTTTCAAGTGAATTTTTTTTATAAGTTAAACCCAAAATAACAAAATCGATTTTTTTTTTTTCGAACATAGCTATTATTTTTTCTTCTAATAGAACGGAATACCCACTAACATAAATTTTATTATCACATTTAACTTTTGAAAAAATTCTTTTATTTATAGAAGTACTAATTATAACTGAATCTTTTATATTGATCTGTCTGTTCTGTTTTATGAAAAAAAAATTTTGCTCAGCGCTTCCGTAATCAGTATTACAAAAAAGTATGTTTAGTTTTTTATTCATTGTTTAATATTTTAGCATTATTATAAATAAACTATATGTAAAATATTTTATTAAATAATAAATTTTACTTATTACTAAAAGAAGTAATAAAGTTAAAAATTTAAAGTCAATTTATTTAAAAAAATAACTATGTGAATTAATTATTTTTAAATTTACTATTCATAATAATGTTCTTTGCTATTTTTAATGATTTGTGGTTACCAATGTCTATCCAATTTTCATAAGAATGATAAACTAATACTTTGTATTTTTTGTTTATGGCTTCTTTAACCAAACTCACCATGTCAAATTTAGAGTTTTTGCGAATTAATTTAAGAATTTTAGGATTTAGTGCATAAATACCACAATTTATAACGATGTTCTTGACAGGTTTTTCTACCACATCTAACAATTTAATTCCTTTGCTTTTCAATACTCCAAAATCCTCACGACTTTCAATTTCTCTAGCTGCCAAGGTAAGATCTGCTCTATTTTTATTATGAAACTCTAAAAAATCTAAATAATTTATTTCACTAATTATATCGCAGTTTGTGACAATAAAATTTTTTTTTATTTTATTTTTTAAATAAAATAGAGATCCAGCTGTCCCTAAATACTTCTTTTCAATGAAAAATTGATAATTAAAATTTTTATTTGATTTCTTTTTTATATGATCAATAATTTTTTTGCTTTTATATTTTAGCATCAAGTTAAAATTTACAAATCCAAAAAATCCAATTTTTTCAAAGATTATATCGATTACACTTTTACCGTTTATTTTAACTAGTGCCTTTGGGATTTTCAATGTTGTAGGTCTAAGTCTTTTTCCCATGCCTCCACTTAAAATTACAATTTCACTATTGTTATTTTCAAAATAATTTTGAGAATCTAAATTTACTAGTCCAATAACTTTCTTCCTAGCGCTGATTAATGGAACTAAATTTATGTCTAACTGTTTAATTTTATTTAATAAAATTTGATCATCAATATCATTTTTTTTTATTGTTACTGGGCTCTTATTTATAGTTTTAATTATTTTTGAATCCAGGGTTAGGCCAGCTGATAATCCTCTACGAATATCTCCATCATTTATAATTCCAATTAAATTTTTTTTTTTGTCTATAACAACACAAATTCTCAAAGAAGATTTACTAAGAGATTTGATGGCATCTTTTATTGTGCTGTTATGAATCAATAAAGATTTTTTCCAATTTTTAACAATTTTTATTTTCATAACTATATGTCTATAAATTTTTTTATTAACTGTATTTTTGAATTTTAGGTAAATTTTTAAGAATTAAATATAGAGTTTTTTTTTTATCAAAAGAAGACTCTAAAAGTGAAATTATTTTCATTATAAAGTCTCTTTTTTGTACCACAATAACGTCCTGCGCAAACCTTCACCAAATGATATTTTTGGGTCAAAAGATGTGTGTTTTTTTATCATAGTTATATCTGGCACTCTTTTTGATGGCGAGGAATTATCAATATTTATTTCGTCAATTTTTTTTGATTTTTTGTAAAATTTTAATATTTTTTTAGAAAGTTTTAATATTGAAATTTCTTCATCTGGATTACCAATATTGTATATACAATTTGTAGATTGTTTTTTTTTCATTAATAGTGAAATTGCATCAATAAAATCATCAATATAACAGAAAGTTCTTTTATGCTTAGAGTTATAGACTTTAAATACTTTACTAGTACTCAGTGCTCGTATAGCCATTTCAGGAATAACATGAGACATCCCCATTCTAGGACCAAAAATGTTATGGGGTCTGACAATAACATAGGGTAACCCTGAATGAATGCATATGGATTCCCCATAAATTTTCGATAAAAGATAGGTGCTTCTTTTTTCAAAAAGAGGAGGCAGGCATATAAGTTGGTTTTCTGGTGTTGGAAATTTAATTAAGCGGTTTTTTATTGATCCAGCATACACTTCACTTGTTGAAAAGAAAAAAAATTTTTTTAGTGATGATTGTTTTTTTGCAAAATTAATTGCATTTCTTAAAAGGATAACATTATTCATCAAAACTTTATCTGGTTGACCCATTACATTTTTAACACCTACAATTGCTGCCAAATGAAAAATAAATACATATTTTTTTCTTATGGTAAGCTTTTCTAACAGATTCTTATTATAAAATTTTATTTTTTTATCCTTAATTAATTTTAAGAATTCAGAGTCTTTTTTTCCTCGAGAAAAATCATCAACAATATCGACATTGTATTTTTCTGATAATTTCTTGGCTAAAAAGTAACCTATAAATCCAGCTCCTCCTGTTATTAAAATATTTTTCATTTACTTTCCAACTGATATAATACCAACTTGATTGTTAAAATTCTTCTTAATTTTTAAATTGGATAACAAATTAATAGTGTCAATTATTAGTGTTTTTTGTGCTCCTAATAAATATTTTTTAAATTTTAAATTTTTATATTCAGTGTGATTTGTTGCAAAAACTACGCAATCATAATTTTTAAATTTTGGAATATCCTTTTTTACATGAACTTGCTTCTCTTGCCAAAAATCAACAAGGGGATCTTGAATTTCAACCACAGATCCTGCAGATATTAATTTATTGTACAAAATTTCAGTAGGGGATTTTCTTGTATCAGCGACATTATCTTTGTAAGAAACTCCTAGTATCAAAAATTTTTTTAATTTCAAACTACCAGAGTAATATTTATAGATTTTTTCAAAAATTCTTAGAGGCATATTTTTATTAATTTTTAATGCTATATGTGGATATCTAAATTTTAAATTTTTAAATTTAAAAATATGCTTTGAAGAAATGTCTATAAACTTGGGATCTTTTGTTAGGCAGTAACCCCCCACACCAAAACCTGGATACATAATATTTGAATGGCTTGGTCTTAATTTGATAGCATCAATAATTTCATAAAGATTTATTTTTGCAAGTTCTGCAAATTTTGACCACTCATCAATGATGGATATATTAATTGCTCTGTAGCTATTTTCTAAAATCTTGGCAACCTCTGAATATAAAAGATTGTTAAAATATATCATCGGAAATTTTTTAGTATTAATCAATTTTGGAAAAAAATTTTTTGTTTTTTTGAGTGTTTTTTGATTTAAAACCGAACAAACTCTCCAGTTATTAATAATAGAATCTAAATAATTTTTTCCAGGCATCACTCTTTCAAAAGAATGGGCTAACAGAATATCTTTTGTATCCAGTCCTCTTTTGACAAACTCTTTAACAAAAAGAGGAATTATATACTTGTTTGAAAATCCAGGTGGCAATGTAGACTGTATAACTACTAATTTATTCGGCAAAATGGTTTGTGCTATTTCTTTTATGTTTTTGAGGTAAATTTTAGCATTTTTTGTAAAATTTAATTTTGACAAATTAGAGTCAAATCCTATGCAACATATAACAATATCTGCATTTTTATAATAATTTTTATCATAAATTAGTTTTAAATTTTTATTGATATGCTTTTTTAATAAAATATTTAATTTTTTATCATTAGTTTTGAAAGGAAACGTACCTTTATTAAATTGATCACCAACATTTTTTTTTGATTCTTTTTCTATGACCTTTACATCAAAAATTTTTGTTCCTTTAAATTTTCTACTTGCGCAAGCAACTGCAAAAGCAGCCCCAACAAAACCAGCACCCTGAACTACAACTTTAATTGTCATATTTTTTGTTCAATTTTTTAAATCTTTTCAGGGCAAAATTTTGCTTTTTTTTATTAAAGTTATTTTTCATTCTATGGATATTTTTTATATTGAATTAATCTTATTTAAATCTTCTTGTGTATGAATATCCATCAAATTTGTTTTGATTACCCCAAAATGTGTGCTTAAATTTTTATCAAAGACAGAATTGTATTTAAGGACTCTCAAAGCCCCGTTCTGGTTTAAGTTTTGATCGACAGAAACGACCTCGTTTAAATTATACTTTATTAAATGATCTATGGATTTATCAATTATCTCAGCTGTAATCTGAGGCGAATTAGCTTGCACACTTACCACGATAGATGGTCTTCTAAATTTTTTAATTTCATTTACGGCATGAATTATAACATCCATTTTGTAAACATCTGGCTCACTCAAAAAGTCTGGTCTTTTTATTATTTCACATTTGTTTTCAGTGGCAATATTTAAAATATTATCACTTTCGGATGAAACATAAACTTTCTTTATATACTTAGATTGAAGTGCTGCTTGAATAGCCCAAACAATCATGGGCTTGTTTTTATAATTTTGAATATTTTTTTCCTTCAATCTCTGTGAACCCAGTCGAGCTGGAATCACCACCACTGGAAAATCAAGATCAGTACTTTTATTATCTTCTAGGTCTGTTTTGACATTGAAATTATTATATAATCTATTTTTAAATTCATTCATACTTTTTAATTGCAAAGTCTTGTTGTTGTTATGTTTTCTATATCTATATAAAGAAATACCTAAATTTTCTATTTTGTATGCAGGACCTAATCTAGCTCTCAACTCTTCTTCTTCTCGATGTTTAAACTCTTCATTATACATTCCAAATTGAATTAATTTATCTTTTCTATACATCACACCACAAGATACTGGAACTTTGTCATATTTTATCTTTTGAAATTTATTTTCATTATCATCCACGTAGTGATAGTCACAAGATACACAAAAGCAGGATTTGTTATCTTCCAAATAAAAAACCAAAAACCTTAAAAAGTCATTGCTAACATAATCGTCAGCATCAACTCTTACTATAAATTCAGCTTTTGAAGCCAAAATTCCCTGATTTGCAGATCCAGCAACTCCTAAATTTTTTTTATTTTGGATAATATGAAAATTTTTTTCTGCTTGAAATCTTTTTGCTACTTCAATTGAATCATCATTAGAAGCGTCATCGACTAAAATAATCTCATATAGCTCTCTATCTAAACTCTGATTTAAACAGCTTCTAATGCACCGTGCGAGGTATTTAGAATAGTTATAATTTGTTATTATTATTGATGCTTTCATTTTAAATTTAATAACTTGATTGCATTGCACATATTCATTCTAATTGTAAAAAAACAAGAATTTTTTATATTTTTTTTAACTTATTTATCATAGAAATCTATAAAGGGGTTTATATATAGTTTTTTTAAAGAACAAACAAAGTAGATTTCATTTTCTTTATAGCTTTTTCCTTTATTTCTTGTTTTGTCTTTTTCAATATAGCCAGTCATATCAAAACAGTAAAATTTATTTTTTTCCAAAAAGTTTAAAAATTTTTTTCCAAGAGTAAATAGATGCTGCTTTGTTATTGTTGGATTGATGTGGGCATGTATTAAGACGGTATTAGAGATCTTTAGTGCATTTTTTAGCAAATTAATTGGTCTATAGGTGTGATCAAGTGTCATAAATATCCCAAATAAATCAATTTTATCTCTTACAGCCTGATCTTTAAATGAATGTGTTTTATAATTAAAAAACAACTCTCCTAGAGCAGCACAATTACAATTTTGACTAATACAATTTCTGCCCCAGCAAATAGCATCATCTCCAAAAAAGAAAAATTTATCATATATTTTTTCAACTCCATGATTTAAAATATTTCTCTCTAGACTCTTATTAGGTTTATTTAAAAAAGCATCTTGCTTCGAATGAATTATTTGCTGAACATCAGAAAATCTTTTTTTTATTAAATTTTTATTATTGATTTCCTCAAGTAAAATATCAAAAAATAGTCCTGAAAAGGGGCAATTGTACTCAGCGTATGATTTAAATCTAGTTATTTTTTTTAAATCTAAAAATAAATTTCCATGATTTGCACTAACATTTTTATTTACAAAATTATTTAAATTCATCCAGCCATAATTGTGTTGACCATAGATTGTTAAAAATATCTTCCTTGCAACCTCTTCATTAAACCAGGGTGAATGATAAATACTGAAACACTCTTTACACAAATAATTATTTATTTTTTTTTGTAAAAAATTATAGTCAATATTTAAATCTTTGAGTATTTCTTTTACATAAAAATTTTTTTCTATTTTAGAAATTTTTTTTTTATTTATTATTTGACGATTTGAAGAATTGCATACTGGACAATTTTTTTTATCAGAAAACATAATTATGCCCTTATAACTTTTGAAGATACTTCAAATCTTCCCCGGCAATCAACTAGTAATTTTGATGTTTTCTTTATATTTTTATAATCAAAATAGTCATGATCGGTAAGAAGAATAATGCAATCAAAATTTTTTAATAAATTTTTAGTAAACGTTAAATTTAGTAATTTTTTTTCTTTTATCTTTAAATACTTTGGCAAAAATTTATCCGACAAACTAATTTTTGCTTTCATCTCCAATAAAAGCTTTATTATTTTAATGGAAGGACTTTCTCTCAGGTCTGCAGAATTTTTTTTGTAGGTTACTCCTAATATTATAACTTTAGAATTCTTTACTTTTTTGTTATTTGCATTCAAAATGCTTACACATTTTTCAACGACATATTTTGGCATTTGGTCATTTATTTCTCCCGACAATTCTATAAATTTAGCTGGTACATCAAACTCTTTTGCTCTCCACGCTAGAATAAAAGGATCAACTGGTATGCAATGACCACCTAGACCTGGCCCTGGATAAAAAGGCATATAACCAAATGGCTTTGAGCTTGCTGCTTTAATTGTTTCAAAAATATCTATATCAAGTTTGTCAGCTATAATTTTCATTTCATTTACAAAGCCAATATTTACTGATCTAAAGATATTTTCTAGTAGCTTTGTGAACTCTGCTGTTCTTATATTTTGGACTAAATGAATTTTTGTGATTTCTTCATATAAATATTTTCCAATTTTTGCACAAGCAGGCGTTTTTCCAGCAAGAACTTTAGGGGTATTTCCAACATTGAAGTTTTCATTCCCCGGATCTATTCTTTCTGGACTATAAATCAAATTGACATCAACTCCTGGTTTTAAATTTTTCTTAGTTATCAGTGGTAAAAAATAATCCTCAGTTGTTCCTGGGTAAGTTGTGCTTTCAAGACTAATTATAGTATTTTTTCTTATAAAAGTATCAATTAATTCTGCAGATTTTTCAATAAAGAACATGTCTGGTGTCTTATTTTTCGTTATTGGTGTTGGAACACAAATTATAAAAATATCACATTTCTTAATTTTTAATTTGTCAGAGGTTGGAAAAAAAGAAGTATTAACAAACTGACTGATTGTTTTATTCTGAATCGTTTCTAGGTAGGATTTTTTCTTAGCTAAACTATTGATTTTAGATGCGTTTGTATCGTAGCCAAAAACTTTAAAACCAGCTTTTGCGAACCTTAAAGCCAGCGGAAGTCCAACATAGCCAAGACCAATTATGGCTATTTTTGATTTTTTTTCACTTATGCTCTTAATTATCTTATTCAATTTATTTAATTTGTTTAATTTGTTTAATTTGTTTAATTTGTTTAATTTGTTTAATTTTGTAATAATTCAAGTACCATTCTACAAATAATTTAAGTCCTTCATTTGGAGTGAAAATAGGGTTGTATCCATAAAATTTTTTTATTTTTTTTATTGAAGAGTAAGTTTTTTCCATATCACCCGTTTGTTTTTTAACAAATTTAATTTTTGCTTTTCTTCCTATTTTTTCTTCCAAGATTTTAATAAAACGCATTAAAGAAATTGGCTTTCCACGTCCTAAATTAAAAATATTAAAATTGTTTTTGATATTAGCTTTTGGTTTGTTAAAAAGAACTTTTTCAATACCAGAAATAATATCATCTATATACGTAAAATCTCTAAGATGTTTTCCATAGTTAAAAACATTAATAATTTTATTTTGTAAAATTTTTTTTGTAAAAGAAAAGAAGGCCATGTCTGGTCTTCCCCAAGGTCCATATACTGTAAAAAATCTTAATCCAGTAGTTTTGATATTATAAAGAGAACTGTAGGTATATGCCATTACTTCATTACATACTTTTGTTGCTGCGTAAAACTGAATAGGTTTTAAAGCAACATTATCTTCAATGAATGGTATTTTTTTAGTTGCGCCGTATACACTGCTACTACTTGCATATAAGAAATGCTTAACTTTAAATTTTCTGCAACAATCTAGAACATTAAAAAAACCAGTCAAATTAGTATCTGCGTATATATTTGGATTTTTTAAAGAATATCTAACTCCTGCCTGTGCAGCTAAATGAACTACTTTAAAAAAATAATTTTTTTTAAAAATTTTCTCTAACCTAGCTTTATTTGAAATATCTAATTTTACAAACTCAAAATTTTTTTTATTATAAGATATTTTTTTTAAAATTTTTAATCTACTTTTTTTTAAATTTATATCATAGTAATTATTTATATTATCCACTCCAATTATTTGATAATTTTTTTTAAGAAGAATTTTTTTTATAAGATGATACCCTATGAAGCCAGCACAACCTGTAACTAATATTTTTTTGGAAGTCATTAATTTAATAATATATACTCATTGAAATTTTTCAAATTATAAATCTTAATGTGGAAAGTCATTTGTATCTAAACGAGGTAAGATTAATGGGTCGTCAATTTCTAAATTTGCTTTGCGAAAATCAGTAGTAATACCAATTGAAGCGCCCATCTCCTTCAATAGTGAGAGGGTTGTATTGTTATATGCTCCGTATGGGTAGCACATTATCCAATTTGAGGTTGGTGCACCAACTTCTTCTAAAAATTCCAAAGATGATGAAATATCAACTTTCTGCTTTTGAGGGCTAATCCGATCAAGCCAGTAATGCATCGAGCCATGACTGCCAACATACATGCCACTAGAGACAAGCTTTCGAACTTCGTCAATACTCATATAAAGTCTACTAGAAAATTTAGCCTCTGGTATTCCAACAATTTTCTCAAACAAGATTGATGTAATTTCATTTCTTATTTGCTCAGGCAGTACATGCTGAAGCATTCGTTTGATAAATATTGTATCAGCATTATCAAATCTATTGGCAACACCATAATCCTTATAATATGTGTGAATTTGTTCATTCGTCATACCAAGCTGAAGACATAGATCATTCAAATCATTAACCAGTTTATTAATGTCATCGGAACAGCTCAAAATATGATGAATTGAATTTACATCCAAAACTTTATTCTCTTTAATCGCCACCCTTGGTGGGAAAAAAGCACCACTTAGATTGCGGCTGATTAACTCTGGTAACACGTATTGATAATGGTCTTTATATCCATCATCAAAAGTAAGCCAACATGCTTTGGATGGTAGCTCCTTATTTTTAATAATCTTATCTATTACCTGTTTACTTGAAACTATCGAATAATTATTCTCCAAGAAATCTAGTTGTCTTTTGAATCCTTCTATTTCAAGACCCTTTATTCCAGGAAATTCACTACCAATAATTGGTCGAATGTAATGGTACATTACAATCGTAAGGTCAGTCATTCACTATACCCTCTCTCATTATTCTTGGATTATCCTGATCTCCATCACCTTTGAATAAACAAGTTGGTTGATTATGAGTAGTGAAAAAATGGATATCAATATTCTTTTGTTCAAAAGGTGAAAAATAATCTGGAACGGTAATTTCTTGGGAATCTGAAATTAATTCATAATTTCCTTTTGTTAAAAGATTCATATCAAGATTTGAGGCATAAACATCAATATATTCATAGTATGATTTGTTTAGAGTGCTTACGAACTCATTTACAATTCTAGAGATATTACTATCTTCAGCAAGCACATCTATTATTCTTAATGCTCTACTACTCAAATGCTGAACTTCTCTTGAAACAACTAATCCCAAATAAAAATTTTTTTCATATACCTCATGAAAAGTGTAAAAAAAATAAGGATGGTTTGCATATCTTTTCAAAATATAACTTTTTGACTTGTGAGGTTTTTTCTCTTTATATCCAGTTAATTTTATTAATTTTTCTAATGATAGTTCAACTGATTTAGTTTTTTTAAAATTCCAATAATTACCACAAACAAAAATTTTTTTTTTCAAAGGTGGAATTGCGATTGAAGAGATTTTGCGCTCCATATTAAAGGCAGCAAAGTGTAAAAGTTTTCCTGTTTGAAACCCCATAAACTTATAAACTCCAATAGTTTTTTTGTTAATTCCCACACAGAACATGGATCTGTGTTTTATATTATCCCTTAAATATTGAATTAGTTTTATTCCTAAAACTGGCTCTGACAAGTTAGGTATCACTTTCCAGAGAGCTAAAGCGATATCTTGTTCATTTTTTTTTGGATCATACTGCATATAACCAAGCACTCCAACAATTCGATTGGTAGTATCTAATGCAAGAACAAATTGTAGGTCATCTTCGTATCTATACTGAAAATCAAAAAATATTTGATCTTTAGACAGAATATGGTTTTTTGCCCAATAATTCCCAATAAAAGACATAATGTCCTCTTTATCTTTATATTTGGCAAATCTTATCTTAAAAGAGCTGCTCATTTTTTATGCACTTGCACAAGTTGCACAAAATCTTGCACTGTCTTTACTGTTTGGATGTCTTTTAGCTTAAATTTAATCCCAAACTCTTCTTCTAGTGCAACAATTATATTAACAGTAGCTACAGAATCCCACTGATCAATGTCTGAAGAGGTTGTCTCAAGACTAACTGTTCCTTTTTTAACATCAAGAATATCTTCAAATATTTCGATAATCGTTGAAACACTCATTATAATTCCTCTATGATAATATTTGGGTTATTGGGAATAGAGTACTTTTCAAGATCAATTTCAAAGATTTGTGATCCCTCTTTTTCTCCTACTAATAAAAATCCCATTTCCTTATATAGGTTGGAGACAATATAATTTTTTTTTGTTGGCACATATCTACCTCTCACAGTTTTGATATCCCTATTTTTAGCTTCCTTTAGAAAGCTATATAAAAGTGAATGCTCCAGGGTTCTTTTAAAAACACGACAGCTCATAAGCCAAAGATCAATTTCAACTTCGCTACCTAAGATAGTTCCTTGAATAAGAGAGACAAGACCATTATCACCAAACTTATCTATAAGTCTCGCATAAAAAGAAATTTTATTTTTTTCTTGCATAGATTTTTCAATTTCCTGTAAGGACATCCTTCTCGTGGTTAAATTAAACTGATTTGTTTTATTGGTAAGCTGAGAAATCCTTGAAAGATAAATATTTTTATAGGGAGCAATTTCAGCCTTCATTTTTAATGACTTTAAATATTCATCATAATTTTTGAAAGTAGACAAAAATTTTTCTCTTTTCTGATTATTTTTATAATATTCGTTTCTTTTTACATCCTCAGAAGAAAGTGAAGTTACAGTGAATAAATCAGCACTATCCAATATTTCTCTGTAGTGAACCACGTCGTCACCAATCTCAGGAACTGTAACAATTGATCCAAATTCTTTCCTCACAATATCTCTTTCAACTGGATTGTCATCAATGAAGACCAAACTCTCTAAGCCTATATTGATCTCATCTGCAATTTCATGAATATTTTTACTTTTTGGATCCCAATTTGCCTTAAATGAGGTAAAATCTTCAAATTTCAAAATTGAGTCTGGATGATCAAAACCACTTTTGGCAGTATCAAATTCATTTTTAGAACAGACAGCCAATATAACTCCACGATCCTTTAATTCTTTAATGTACAAATGAAAATCTAAATATGCCTGACCAATGCTAGTATCCCTCCCTAGATCTATCCCTTCTTTTCCAACGTCACCAATAACTCCTCCCCAGAGTGTATTGTCAAGATCAAGAACAAGACATTTTTTACTTTTACCAAGAAGTGAATTAATAATTTTACTTACAGTATAACTTAAATGTGTAATAGCATTATAGCTAAGTGAATATTTAGAGGATAACCATAGAGAGTAATCTTTCCATGAATCAAGTCCCATTTTTGATGAAAGATAAAATCGGTCAATTATGTTAAGATATGATAATTTATTAGCCTCTTGTGCTATCATTTGATTTAACAAAATGATAGTTTGAGATGATCCTGTAGTTGATGTTAAACTAAAATTACCTAAAGAACGAACCAATGGCATTTCAAAATTGTCTTGAATCACAGAACAATTAAAATTTGTATTAAGCTTCTCCCAAACTTTCTGCATTTTATTTAATTCTATTTCTGCTTTCTCTTTACTCGATATGTTGGGTTTATTTAGTTCATCAAATGTTTCTGGAGAAACATGAAGATAAACAATATCAGGTTTAAAATTGATAAGTGCTTCATCATCAAACATTACAACATTATAATGTTGACCATAGTCACATGAATAAAAAGTTGGTTTAAAACCTGATTTTAAAAGAAATAATTCAAGCTGTTCTATAACTTCAAAGGTAGTAGTAGCTCCTAATACTGCAATTTTAATATTAACCAAGCTTTCATTTTCTAAAAAATGTCTTTTTAAAATTTTCTTTTTTCTTAAAATTTTACTTACATCAAAAGGATATTCGAGCACTTCAAACACTAACAATCTCCATAATAAAAACACTAGTGTTAACTTCTGATTGAAACTTTATCATATTTATTTCATACCCCAACATCAGAACATTTAATTACAACATAATATCTTTTGCTAATTAGTTTTTTGGAAATACAATCAGTTTGATCAATCAAAGAAAAATAAACAAATTTTTTTTTGGTTGTGCCGAAAAGTTTACAAATTTTTTCCTGGTTAAATACTGATTGAATGGTGCCCATCTCATGTTGAGTTTTTACGACAAATTCATTGCTAGGTATCATTGGGTCTTTCCCTATAAAGCTAGCATATATAAGGCCATTAGTTACCCTTTTTAATTCAGCAATATAAAGTTTAGCCAAATCAAAAGGCATTGAATCGAGGCAAGATTCTGCAAGAACAAAATCAAAATAATTATCTTTGAAAGGCAACACTTGTGTATTGCTAGATTGAACTAAAAATTTATTATTTTTTAATCCTTTTTTTGATACATTTTTTATAGCCTTAGAAATTGCAACTTCTGATATATCTATACCAAAAGCGTCTATCTCAAAGTCATTAAATATAATAGCATGGGTTCCTACACCACACCCAAAATCTAGTCCACAAAGTTTATGAGTTTTTTCTTTATTTAAATGTCTTGTTAATGTTCCATCGTGATTACGTTTACAAATAAATCGATTTAAAAATTTAACAACTTCAACTTGAGGATACAAAATATTATTATCACCTTGATTATAGCTTTCATTCCATTCTTTTTTAAAGTTACTCATTTATATTTTTTCTATATTACAAATTCATTTTTTCTTAGCAATGTAAACTTTAGAGATTTTCAATATGATTTTATGATTAAGAATAATTGCAATAATAAGCAATTATTTAAGTTCGTTTATTAGTCTCCAGTTGTCATTTTTTTTATGCCATATATTTAGATTTCTATATTTATCTTCTAATTCAAAAAATTGATTTTTAGTTATCTCATGATAGTCTAAAAATTCATCTAAAAATTCATGAGGAAATTTGTATTGTTCGTTTAAAACAATCTTAACAGCCTCCTCTCTACTCATTCTTCCATTCCATATTTGATAACAACATTGATCCGTTGCTCTCCAAAATCCATATTTGAGGAATTTAAACCAAATATGAATTTCACATAATTTTTCATCGATATTATCATAATCAATAGCATTTCCTGACAGCGGACCATCTCTTCTTGGAATAAATCCATAATTTTTAGCTAAGTCATAATTTTTTTTACCATCCCACCAATGATAATAACCCAAATATATACTTTTTATTTTTTTGTTAATAAATTCCTCTTTATCTGGATGGTTATAAAAAAATAAACCACCCTCATCTATTCTTCCTTCAACAAAATGATCAAAATCTAAATTCATGAAAAGGTCATTATTAATTAGATCTTCAGCTGAACCATCTTTTGCAGAATTAGCAACAGCACCACCAAATTCAGTTGCAATATCCTCACCCCAAACAACTAATGGAGCTTGATAATGTAAAGCAGCCTTAGCTACAGCTGCAAAAACAACATGGTGCTCAGCATAATTAGGATTTCCAGTTTCGAAAAGGGCATATCTTCTAATTTTCCGTTGAATACTTGGTCGTACATTAATTTTAACTAAATCAACATCTATTTTATCTACCATCGCGTTAAGATTATGTATGCCTTCATAAGTTTGTAGGTGTGCAACAACATTTACACATAAAACTTTTAAATTATATTTTTTACTCATCATATATGCCTGATATGTGCTATCCTTACCTCCACTAACTGGAACAATACACTCATAACCATTTCCATTAGATCCCCTTACCTGATCACAAATTTCATTTAATTTTTTTTCTCTTTTTTTCCAGTCTGTTTTATGTTTAATTTCAACGGATATACACGCACTACAGATGCCATCTGAGTTAAATTTCACTCCTGGTTTTGTATTTGGTAAAACACATTTTTTACAATAAATCATCTTCATTTTATAGATGGCCTTTTCCATTTTCTTTTTGTCATGGCGCCTCCTACTGATCGATCTTCTTGGGCGCCGTAATTTCTTGAGTCAACATATGCCCTTCCCATTAATAGATATTCGTCATCTTTGATTGATGGTTCGGCATTTTTGGTAATACGAAATTCACAGTCATCTTTTAACTTTTTGGTAAACAGATCATCACTTTCAAGATAGTTATTTATTGAGTCTCTTAAAATCCATTGATTATTGTCATTTTTCCATATTTTTTTATCTCTAAACTTATCTACATATGAAAAAAACTCCTCTTTTTGCATGCCTATCCATTTTAAAAATAAATTTAAATCACTGGGATATTTATCTGTATATTTTTTTACCATATTAATCCCTGTTTTTCTTGTCATTCTTTTTAACCTAATTTCTCTAGAAGCGTGATCTGTTACTTTTGAATAACCATATTTTAAAAATTTTAAATAATCATGGATCCCTGCTGAATGAAAACAATGAACATCTTCATAAGTATTAAATGTTCTCTGCATTTCAGCTGTTTCGTAGCCATATTCATCTATCATTTGCTCATGCTGAGACTTCGAATCCCATCTAATATAATTACTCAAGTAAATTCCTCTTACACCAACTTTTTCGAGTTCATTATCATATGGATATATAAATTGCTGAACTTCACTTCTTGAGACTTCACTTTTTTTGTGAACTAAGTCTTCAGCAGATATGCCCATCAATGCATGTTCTTTTCTGCATCTATGTGTCATTTCTACTTCATCTAAATGTGAAAACATTCCAGTTTGCTCTGACCAAGGATGCACACCCCATATAATAAGAGGGATTCTAAATTTAACTGCAACTTGAACTGGAAAAGTTGTGTAACCAGATAAAACTTGCCAATACATGCTGCCATATTGTTTTATGGTTTGATTGGTTATTTTTTTTAGATGATTTGGTGATATTGTTGAAGTTATCATATCACAATCAAAAACAGTTGTTAGATTTGCAAGATTACGAATTCCTAATTTAGTATTATAATGGGAATTATAATTAACCAATAAAGGATTCATTCCTAATAAATTTTTTACAACATGAACAATATAATAACTATCTCCCCCACCAGTTACTGGGATAATACAATCAAAATTTTTATTACTCATGAGTTTTGAGTTATGGGTAATTTTTTGAAGCCTCTTAAATCTTTCTTTCCAATCTAGCTGATCTTTTTCTTCATGAACTCTGCACCCCATACATATGCCATTTTCATCAAAAATCATTCCATAGGGATGATTTGATGGATACAAGCATCTTTTACAGTAAATCATATTATGTTCTCTTTACCTCTAGTAAACTCTACTTTTGAAAGATCTTCTCTTGACATCATCATTAATCTTCCATTTTTATCAAATTCTCTACCTTTGTAAGTTGCTTCACTATCCATTCTTATATCAACACCTGATTGGAGTAAATTCATCTTAGCTATAATTGTGCTGTGCTCAATATAATGAAAAATATTTCCTGCAGCTACAGCAGACGCTCCACCTTTAATTATTCCTGACGCAAAATGAGAAAAGTCTCCAACACCACCACATGCAATTATTGGTATAGAAACAGTTTCTGTGATTTCCTTGATTAAATTATTATCATAACCAATTTTTGAGCCATCTCTATCAATTGAATTTAAAAAAATTTCTCCTGCTCCAAGACTCTCAGCTTCCTTTGCCCATTCTGAAGCAACTAGATTTGTAGGTATTTTTCCTGAGTCTTTGTAAATTCTATAAATCCCATCTTTATCAAGTTTACAATCCATAGAAACTACAACACATTGACTACCAAAAATATTTGCAATTTGAGTGATTAATTTTGAATTATTAATCGCACTAGAATTTATTGATACTTTATCTGCACCTGATCTTATATATTTTTGGACATCATCAACACTCGTAATACCACCACCGACAGTGAGAGGAACAAAACATGATTTAGATAAAATTTCTAATATTTTTAAATTTAACTTTCTTTTTTGCTTATATGCACTTATGTCCAAAAGAACAATTTCGTCTACATCCCATTTATTTAAAAATTCAAGAGGAAACTTAGGATTGCCTATAGGTAAATATCTATTGAACCCTATACTTTGTACAATTAAATCATCTTTCATTAGCAAACATGCTATTAATCTTTTTTTTAACATTGCTTATTATATTTTTGTACCTTTTATGTAGTTAACAAAATTAGCCAACAAATGTAGACCCTTTCGCTGACTTCTTTCTGGGTGAAATTGAACACCAAAAACATTTTCTTTTCTAACAACTGCGTTAATGTTTTGTCCATAATTTGTTGTAGCAACCACAAATTCATCGTCACATTCAAATCTATATGAATGAACAAAATAAAAAGATCCTTTATCAATTATATTTCTAAATAGAGGTTCTTTTTTTTTTACAGCCACATCATTCCACCCAACATGTGGTAATCTATATCCTTGCATGTATGGTATTTTACAAATTTTTCCAGCTATAAAAGATAATCCTTCATTATTACCTCCCTCTTCAGAATTATCAGCTAGCAATTGCATACCCAAACAAATACCCAAAAGAGGAACTTTTTGATCAATAACAGCTTCTTTAAGTGGCTCTATAAGCTTTCTTTCTTTTAGGTTTTTTATGGCGTTACTAAAAGCTCCAACACCTGGCAGTATTATTCCATCTGCATTTTTAATATCTGAGGGTCCACTAATTATTTCTACCTTACCGTTCAGTAATTCAAAAGCGTTTTTTACAGATTGAATGTTACCCATTCCATAATCTATAATTTTTATATTTATTAAATTTTCCATATTTATTGATTAAAGTTTAAATTCAAAACTACTATATACTTATTTAACTATCTCTTTAATATGTTTTTTTAGGTTACACTCTAGCGAATAAAAGCCTTTTAGATTTCTTCTGGCTAGATATTCTTTAAAAACTATATCCACAACTTTTACTGGAGAGAGAGCAACATCGCTAGCTATGTTGCTATTTGTTTGATCGGTATGCATTTTAGGTAGTCTAAAATTCAAAATAGTTAATTGAGGATAATTCTTACTAAATTTTTTAAGATCATTTTCTATGGCTTTTTTTGCATTATAATAGTGAGCAAACCCTTTCGGTTTCTCATCTATATATGTTGTTGAAACATTTATAATAGTAGCATCTGCAGCTAAATAATTTTTAAATCGTTGGATATCACTCATTGTGAGATTGTAAAAATGATCAAACTCATCTTGAAAATCAGATTTTGATAGTTCTGAAGGGTCTATTTGTCTAATGCTTGGTGCAGCATTAAGAACTAGGCAGTTCAACTTTTTTCCTTTCAGCTCATCAGATAATTTAATGTTATTATCTAGCTTTAAAGCTCTAAATGACTTGCCTTTTGACTGAATAAATTCTTCAATTTTTTTTGCAGTCATTTTATTTCTAGAATAAGAAGCTAGGCAGGTAGCATTTTTAGAGGCAAACATCTGAGAAAAAACACTTCCAACCCCACGTATTCCACCAGTGATAAAACAAACTTGATCCTTGAGCAGGGAATTATTTTTATCATTAAAAATAAAATCTTTCAAATGATCCACAGGTTCGGGCCTTGAAAATGAAATCATCGTGATCGATGAACCAGATACAGACTTAAAACAAGACTTGTATCTTTTTAATAAATCATGAATTTCATTTCTGTCATAATTAAAGTTGAGATTATTGTCTTTGATATATAATTTAAACTGTGTGTAAATAGCTTGACGCCCTGGAACTACCATCCCAATCCAATAACTACTCCAAGCAAGAATTTTTAATAACCAGTGATGCGTGCTTTCAAGGCCAGGATAATTTTTAAAAAGTTCTAATTTTCTAATATTATCTGGTAAAGTATTCCAGTGTGGATTTCTATCTAATAGACTGTGAACACCATCAGAATTTACTGAAAAATTTGCAGATTTTTGTTTTTCACCCTTAATTGTCTCAACTTTGACTGTCGTATAAATAGACTTACCCTTAAAAATCTTAAGAATATGTATATTGTCATCCTGTTCTATTGAGAAATTATAAATTTTATTCAACATTAAAGGTTTTTTAAAATCTACTTTAAAAGAAGTAAGATCAATTTTTTTTAAATTACTTTTTGAAAGCAGGAAGAAAACACTGGCAACTCCATAAAATACTCGTTCTGAAAAAGGAGTTCTTGATGCATATTCTGCATCAATATGTAATGGATTTTTATCCCTGGAATAATAACGAAATGATTGAAGGTGTTTTTCTGTAAATAGAACTGATCCTATTTTCATCAAGTTTTCATCCTTATTTATCTTTAAAATAATGATTTAATAAAATGATATCTGCTTTTTTTTTACAAATCATAAAATTCTTTTTTTAGATTAAACTTAAAAGATAAAATTTTCTTAGCAATTTTAATTGGGGTATTTTTCTTGAGAAAAATGTTTGATCTTTTTTTTGATCTTTTTTTAATTGTTAAAAATGCTTTATAAATTGATTTAAATTCATAATCGGAATTAATTATATTATCTGATATTATCCTTCCTTTTTGTCTATTGCCTATATTTATAGTTCTTGTCCCAAAGTATGGAGTCTCCAATACTCCACTAGATGAATTTCCTATTAATAAGTAGGCAATTTTCATAAATGAAATATAAACTTTGTTTCCTAAGGAATTGTAAAAGTAAACATTATCCTTTTTTTTTGTAAAATTTAAAATTTCTGATTTTATAATTTTTGCTTCATTATCAAAATTAGGCGAAGTAATTATTATTATATTATTATTTTGTGTATTTAGAAATTTAATTAAATTTAGAATTTGAGATTTTGATTTGTTTTTTTCTAATGTAACAGGATGAAAGGTTGCTAAAATTATTTTTTTGTCTAGTTTAATATTAAATAGATTTTCTAGTTCTCTTTTTTTAAATAATTTTATATTATTTGTTGAATAGGCTCCTAAGCTACCATAGTTAAAAATTGTTTTTGGATCTTCTCCTAATTGAATCAATCTTTTTGTATATTGTTTATGAATTGGAAAATGAAGATGGGATAATTTACTTATTGAATGTCTAATTGAATCATCATATGCACCACTTGTTACTTCACCACCATGTATGTGGGTTATTGGAATTCTAAATATTGTAGCAGCCATTGCACATCCAAGTAATTCATATCTATCTCCCAAAATTACTAATGTAGCAGGGTTAAATTTTTTAATTACCTCAGAAGTAGCTCGGATTGATCTTTCAAGATAATTTGAAATATTAGCTTCTTTGAATTTATTATCTAAAATTTTTTTTTTAATTATTTTTTTAATTTCATCTTTTTTGATCTCAGAAATAGTATTACCAAATTCCTTTGAGAGGTGTGATCCTGTGATCATCAAATAAGTCTCAGGGTTTAATTTTTGAACTTCCAGTATAACATTTCTTAATAAGCCATAATCTGCTCTTGAACTCGTAATAAACAAAATTTTTTTCATATTTATTTTATAAATTGATCTTTTTTAAAAGTTTTATTACTTTTTTTTCCTAAAAATTTTTTAATTTTAAATGGTGAGACCCCTCTACCCGGTCTTTTAGTGGTGATATTTTTCTGACTAAAAATTGCTCCTTTTTTTATATCATTACTAGCTACTAGTGATTTTCTTACTAATAATTTAGTTTTTTGTTCACTTTTAGTAATTATCTTGTCTTTTGATCCTAACATTTTTTCAGTATCCCTGATAAAGCTAATCATTTTAACTAACTCGTTAGGTTCAAGACTGGCCTTATGATCCGGTCCTTTAAAATTTTTTGATAAAGTGAAATGTTTTTCAACTACTTTGCATCCTAATGCAACCGCAATTGACGGGGTAATTACGCTAGATGAATGATCAGAATAACCAACTTCATATCCAAGTTTTTTTAATTTTTTAATAAAATTAAGATTTAAATCTTTTAAATTTGCCGGATAGTCAGAAGTGCAGTGTAGAATTATAATATCTTTTTTTCTTTTTCTAAAAACACCTAGGGCTTGTTTAATTTCTTTAAATGTTGCCATCCCAGTTGAAAGTAAAACTTTTTGTTTTAAATTTGAAATTTTTTTTAAGAACGGATAATTAGTTATTTCACCTGATGGTATTTTGATGTAATCAAGTTTGTATTTTTTTAATAAATTTAAACTTTTTTCTTCAAAAGCAGTACTCAAAAACTTAATTTTTTTTTTTTTTGAATAATTTATTAATTCTCTATGATTGCTTTCTGATAATTGATATTTTTTCAGCATCAAATATTGCGAAATATTACTTTTTAGGTTTCTTTGTTGATAGATAGCAGTTTTAGTATCTTTTAATATCAAATTATCAGCATCAAATGTTTGAAATTTTACGTAATCTGCTCCAGCTTTAGATGCTACGTCGATTAGTTTTTTTGCTAAATGAATTTTGCCATTATGATTAACTCCAGCTTCAGCAATTATTATTATTTTATTTTTTTTTAAAGTCAAATTTAAATCCTTTAAAATTTATATATACACTATCATAATTTTTATATGTAAATGCTTTTATTTTTTTTAATATATTTTTTCTTGTATCATCTAATTTAATTTCTCTAGCAATTTCAAATTCTTTTTTTGTGAAAGCCTTTTTTTTCCATTTAAATTTTACATTAATCTTTAATTTATTTTCAAGAATATCTTTGATGAAATTTTTAGCTTGTTTAATAATGCTTCTATGTGTCATGGCAATTAATTTATCTAAATTCAATTTTTTATATGATACTTCAAATCTGTTAACAGATAAAATTTTACCGTTATCAAACTTATCATTGATTATATGAATGGTGCTTCCATAAAAATTTACCTTGTCCAGTAAAGCAAAATTATAACATCCATAACCAGGGTATTCAGGTGGGCCTGGGTGAAAATTAAATGAATTTATTTTGATTTTTTTTCTTACACTTTTATCAATATACACGGCATTAAGGAATGAAATTAAATAATCATAATTTTTAAAAATTTTAATTTTTTTTTTTCTACTACTATCAATATAGTCAAAATTTACTTTTTTAAATTTTAAATATTTTACTAGTTCTTTTGAAGCTTTGTGATTGTAGTTAGTTATTATTAATAGTTTCATGAAATTTTTTTATATAATTTGAAATTTTATCAACATCTGTATTTGAAATATTATCATCAGATGGCACACAAAGAGAACTTTGGTATAATTTAGGTGCATTAATAATCTTATATGTTTGAAATTTTTTTAGGTGTCGCTGTAAGTTTAAAGGACGCCACAATCTTCTAGTTTCAATTTTTTTTTTAGTTAAAGCTGAACTTAAATCAAATGTTTGTTTAAAATTAAGTTTTTTAAAAAATATTATATTCATCCAATGATTAATTTTTGATTTAGCATCATAAGATAAAACCTCAATATTTTTTGAGTTTTTAAAATTATGTAAATATCTTTTATAAATTCGACCTCTATGAGTAATTTTTTTTTTCACTCTTCTTAATTGGGATATTCCTAAAGCTGCTGATATTCCATTTATTTTGTAATTGTATCCACATTCGTTGTGAATGTAATTAAATGAGTCGTCTTTTGCTTGACTTGATAAGTATTGTGCCCTGTCATAAAATTTTTTATTATTTGTAATAATTGCGCCTCCAGAACCTGTAGTAATGATTTTGTTTCCATTAAATGAAAGGCATCCTATGTCACCAACATTGCCACAATGTTTATTTTTACCTTTTTTAATATTAATGTATGATCCTAGTGCTTCTGCAGCATCCTCTAAAATAAATATATTTCTTTTTTTACATATGCTTTTTAACTCGTAAAAATCACAGGCTCTTCCCCACATATGAGTGACTATCACTACTTTTATTATTTTTTTTGTTTTTTTATTTATTGTTTTATTATTCTTAAATTCTGTTTTCCGCTTAATAAAATTAATTACATCTATAATCTTAAGGTTATGATATTGGTCTACGTCAAAAATTATTGGCTTAGCTCCCAAATAAAGTACTGGGTTTACTGTAGCAACAAACGTTAATGACGGGACAATTACTTCAGAATTACTATCTACTCCTAGTACTCTCAATCCTAAATGGATCGCTGAAGTTCCTGAATTTAAAGCAACAGAATATTTAGTATTACAAAAGTTTGAAAGTTTATTTTCAAATTTTTTTACTATTTTTGAAGAAGTTGATATCCATTCACTTTTTAAAACACTACTAACAGATCTTATATCACTTTTATCTATATGAGGGACTGATAACTTCATGAGGAATTTTATAATATCTATCAATATATTGATAGTCTTAGTTTTAAGATGATTTTACTTTTCATAATTTTATTAATTTAAAAATAAAAAAACCCCAGTTGTTAAGACTGGGGTTATGAAATAAAATATCAATTATCTTTAAAACTACTTAAAAATTTTTTTCAGTGCATAAATCAAGCCAATTGAGCTATTAGTACTGGTCAGCTACACGCATTACTGCGCTTCCACATCCAGCCTATCAACGTGGTGGTCTACCACGGCTCTATAGGAAGAACTAGTTTTGAGGTGAGTTTCCCGCTTAGATGCTTTCAGCAGTTATCTCTTCCATACTTAG
>Ga0209632_10000234_pt1 | contig 58018 bp, 77 predicted proteins | sample COG_10_FD_184754 | JGI IMG/M metagenome (GOLD analysis project Ga0209632, IMG submission 184754) | Pelagic Microbial community sample from North Sea - COGITO 998_met_10 (SPAdes) (version 2) | ecosystem: Environmental > Aquatic > Marine > Neritic zone/Coastal water | place: Helgoland, sampling...
TAAAGACATAAAATATACAAATAATAATAATAATAATAATAATAATAATAATAATTATGGGAAAAAAACTGTAATTGATTTAATGAACGAAACAGCTCATGAAGATAAAAGCAAATATAATTTTGAAGAAAATAATGATTATAAAAATATGATAAAAACATATATGATTAATATTAATGATAATTATATAAATGATTATTTATTACAAGATATAAATATATGTAAAAAATGTAATATAAAATTATATATGAAATATACTAATAGTGAAATAATATGTGAATCTTGTGGATATACTGAAAAAATTATTATAAATTTAGATAATAATTCATATAAAGACCCTATTAGAGAATCTACTTACTTCGCATATAAAAGAATTAATCACTTTAACGAATGGTTAGCACAATTTCAAGCAAAAGAAACCACTGATATTTCAGAGGAAATTTATAATAATATATTAAAAGAATTAAAAAAAGATAAAAACTTTAATGTTTCAAATGTGTCATATAAATTAACAAGAGATACTTTAAAAAAATTAGGATATAATAAATATTATGAACATATTCCTCATATTATAAATATAATTACTGGTAAAAAAAACCCCATACTAGATCGTAATAATGAAGAACAATTAAGAATTATGTTTAAAGAAATACAACAACCTTTTATGAATAATTGTCCTGATGACCGAAAGAATTTTTTATCATATGCGTATGTACTTCATAAATTCTGTGAACTATTAGAATTAGATGAATTATTAATTTATTTTCCTTTACTTAAAAGTAGAGAAAAACTTCAACAACAAGATTTTATATGGAAAAAAATATGCCATGATCTTAAATGGCAATTTATTCCTAGTATTTAACTTTATTTTCTTCTTTATTAATAACTATACTTGGGTAATATTTGTCTAATAAGACAAATGTTGTTGCTGCTAATAATCCTATATATACGGCATGTTGATTCATAATACTACAATTAGGGATAAAAAATGTTGAAAAAGTAACTATAATAAATAATATTGAATATTTCATAAAATTATTAATATTAAAATTCATTATATTATATTAATATAAATTATTTAAAGAAAAAATATAATATAATATTATAAATATGGCTGACGAAAAAGTAGATTACCTTGACGTAGACAACCCCATTAATGGACAAAGTTATGTATGTATGTCATTTCTTTCACCTGAATCTGTAATACAAGATAAAAACGCATTTATTGTATCTAAATTTCTTCAATCTGTATGTAAGAGTCAGGATATGGAATTCGATAAAGTAATGAGTCAATATAAGGATTTTATCTATAAACATGAAGAGAGTCTTCAAAAAGATTATGATGAAAAAAATAGTTTTAAGACTAATATACGCGGTGTTAAAGTAAGAGGTGTATATCAAAGTAAAGAAGAAGCTAATGCTCGTGCATCTAAATTACACAAAACTGATAGTAATTTTCATGTATTTGTTGGTCAAGTAGGATATTGGTTACCTTGGGATCCTTGTGCCGATAAGATTGAAGATGAACATTTTGGCGATGATCAGTTAAATGATCTTATGACTAAATATAAGGAAAATAATGTTAATAAAGATATTTTCTATGAAGAACAAAAGAGAGATAAAATAAAGTCGGCACAAGAAGAAAGACTTCGCCAGGAAAAAGAAAATAAAGCTAAAGAGGAACTAGAAAATGTTTCTGAGGAACCCGAGCCAGAATTAGAACAAGAACCTTCTGTTGAATGTAAAGTAGATGAAGAACCAGTTGGACTAGATTCTAAAGAACCAGCAACTACTAGTGATCTTGAAAAAGCATTATCTAATAAAGATCCATGGATGCAACGTAAAGAAGATATCCATAATTAACCTAATAATATTTTATATTCTATTAATTTATTTTTCTCTTCCTGTTTTTTTTCTAGTTTTTTTTGAATATCTTGTATAGTTTCAACTATACATACTTTTTTAGGTGTTAGTGTAGTAGGTGCAGGTGTAGATACAGGTACTCCGTAAACCTGTCCTTCTATTAATTTACCATCTTTATTTACATCATTATTATTATCAGAAGAATATTTGTTCTTTAAAGTAGTATATTTGCTTCTCATCTCACCAGCTAAATCAGTATTCTCCATTTTATCAGTAAAATCTGTATAATCTTTTGACGCCTCACCAGCTAAATCAGTATTCTCCATTTTATCAGTAAAATCTGTATAATCTTTTGACGCCTCACCAGCTAAATCAGTATTCTCCATTTTATCAGTAACATCTGTATAATCTTTCGACGCTTCACCAGCTAAATCAGTATTCTCTATTTTACCAGTAACATCTGTATAATCTTTCGACGCTTCATCATATCCTTGTGGTATTTGCGAAATAAATTTGCATCCGAGCCCCGCTGCTGCACCATTTTTGTCACATGCATTTTTAACACTCGTAATATTTTCTATTTTACTAGTATAATTTTTAAAATATGATGTTGTACAAGCTTTATTATTTTGTGGATCATCACTAGTACAGTTACCTGACATAAAATCTAGAGATTTATTTATTATACATCCTTCATTTTTACAATCATTTATATATTTATTATATGATTCATTAAATTCAGCGTGACTGTTTATATTTGATATTTTCTTATTATAATTATTACACGTAATTTCTAGTTTTTTATTATAATTTTTCAACTTATTTTTTAAAGTTAATATTTCTTGATCTAATGATTTTATAGATTTTTTACTTCTTTCAAGTAATACAAGAGGTTCATCAAATAAATGAGGAAAAATATGTAAATCATTTTGTGGAGTTTTTTCCTTTTTTTTAGGAATTTTATTAACCATTGAAGAAACCATTATAATTAAAGAAATTATACATATTCCTACACCCATAATCAATAACCACTCAAATATTGAGGATTTTATACCACCATTACCTTTTGAGGAGGGTGCTGCGGGTGCGGGTGTGGTACGCTTTTCCATACTATATATTATATCATAAAATAATTTATGATATTATAAAATTAAATTAAATACCTTAATATTTACAATATTTTTTTTATATTAATATATTATAAAACATATGCCTAAAAATGGAAATAATATGAAAAAAATTAAAGGACCTTTTGAAAAATACAATTTATTTGAAAAAATGGATTTAAATGATCATTGTTGGGAAACAGATGGTGTTAAAGTTAGTGGTCCTGGTATGTTTTGTTGGATATATATATTTTATATCATAATTATAAATGTTATTTCATTATTTGGTTTACAAGAATTTAGAAAATTAGGATTAAGTGACAAACAAATATTTATTAGATATTTCTTCCAATTCTTGTTTATGATATTAAGTGCCACATTTATGTTTAGTATGTGTAAAAGATGTAGAGGATTAGAAGGTTTCTTGATACTAATATTATTACAATTTGTAGCAGGATTAATTGCTTTAGGACCATTCTTCTCAAAAATAAAAAAAGAAACCGCTTCTCTAAGAAATAATAATTCTAAAAAGGCTTAGAAGAATTATAAATGATTCACTTATTTAAATATTTTTTACATAACTCTTTATAATCTAATTTTTCTTTTTTAGCTATATATTTTAATAATTCCATATTTTGAATTTTAATATATAATTCAAGATTTGATTTATCAAGTTCTTGCTTTAAATATTCTTTTAATAACATTTTTTAAATAATTATATCTTTATTTCAAATTTATTTATTTAAAGATACAATTTATTTAAATACTTATTATTTATAATTATATAGATATGGATGATTTACCATTTGAAGTATTAAATTTAATAATATCAAATTTAAATAATCAAAATCCTACATTATTATATAAATTAAGAATTATTAATCAAAATTTTAAAAATGGTATAGATAATATTAAAAATATTAATATAAAAAATATTAATAAATTACAATATGAAAATATATTTAATAAATTAGCATATGATGGATTATATATAAATTTTAAATGGTTATTCAATAATAATATAAATTTATCGATAAATAATATTAATAATTTAATTATTCATAACAGATCAGATATATTTAATTTATTATTAAAATATGATGATTTAAAACTTTTATTATTTAATCAATTTAATTTTTTAACATTTAAAAATGAATTAGATATTTTGTCTTTATCAAAATCCGATAATCCATTAATAATTTCTGGGATAAATTTTAATAATAAATATAGTAATTTAGATATTATTCAAATATTATTAAATGATAAAATAAAAAACAATCCATTCATTAATCAAATACCTGGTTTATTTGAAATATGTATAAAACATAATAATATAATTGTTATAAAATATTTAGTTACTTATTATTATGATAAAATAAAACATTTAATACATAAATTAAATAATTTATTATTAAATTGTAGTAAAAATATTGAAGATATATTTTATTATTTAATACAAAATAAAAAATTTATAGTCAATGAACAATTTTTAATTAATTGTATAAAGAAAAAATATAATGATTTATTTATTTACACTATAAAAGAAATAAGCATATATAATATCAATATAATTATAAATAATATAATAAAATATAATAATATTGATATATTTAAATTTATATTATGTCATATAAAAGATATTGATTTTTCATATATAATAAATAATTTGATTGGTTATGATTATAATATGTTAAAATTTCAATTTGTATCTATATTATTAGATCAATATATAGATAAAATTAATAAAAAAGATTTATTTATTAAATTATGTATAATAAATAAAATAGAAAATGATGTAATATTACATTTAATAAATACTGATTTCAAAATAACAATAGAAGATATTAAAATTGCTTTAGATAATGAAAATATATATTTAGTGGAACATCTATCCAAAAAGTTCAACAATATTTAAAAATATATTGATATAATAATATGTATAATATGCGAGTTGAAAAAAGAAATGGTGAATTTGAAGAAGTATCATTTGATAAAATATTAAATCGTATTAAACTATTATGTTTTAGTGACGATTTTAATTATAAATTAAATATTGATCCAACTATTATTGCTCAAAAAGTTTGTTCTGAAATATATAACGATGTTAAAACATCCGAATTAGATAAATTATCCTCTGAAATCTCTATTGCTTTATTAACTACACACCCTGATTATGCTGTATTATCTAGTAGAGTATGTATTTCTAATCATCAAAAAGGTTGTCCTAAATCTTTTTCAGATTGTATAGATATATTATATAATAATCATATTAATAATAAACATGCTCCAATTATTAATAAATATTTATATGATTTAGTCATATCTAATAAAGAATTAATTAATAATAAAATTAATCATAATAATGATTATTTAATCGATTTCTTTGGATTTAAAACACTTGAAAAAAGTTATTTATTAAAACAAAATCATGTTATTATTGAAACACCACAATATCTATATATGAGAGTAGCATTATGTATTCATAGAAATAATTTGGATAAAGCATTTGAAACCTATGATATGATATCAAATAAATATTTTATTCATGCTACACCTACATTATTTAATGCTGGTACAAGTAATGAACAATTAGCATCATGTTTTCTAACTGCTATGAAAGACGATTCTATATCAGGTATTTTTGATACTCTTAAAGATTGTGCATTAATTTCTAAATATGCTGGTGGTATAGGATTACATTGTAGTAATATTAGATCAGCTGGTTCTCCTATTAAAGGAACTAATGGTATTTCTAATGGTTTAGTACCCATGTTAAGAGTATATAATGATACAGCACGCTACGTTGATCAAGGTGGGGGACGCAGAAACGGTTCTATTGCTATTTACTTAGAACCATGGCACGCAGATATTATGGAGTTTCTTGAACTTAAGAAAAATCATGGTAATGAATTAGAAAAAGCAAGAGATTTGTTCTATGGATTATGGATACCTGATTTATTTATGAAAAGAGTTCAAGAAAATGGTAATTGGACATTAATGTGTCCTAATGAATGTCCTGGTTTAAGCGATTGTCATGGTGAAGAATTTGAAAAACTATATACTAAATATGAATTAGAAGGACGAGGTAAAACTATTGAAGCACAAAAAGTATGGCATTCTATTTATATTTCGCAAATTGAAGTTGGTATGCCTTATATTTTATTTAAAGATGCATGTAATAAGAAATCTAATCAAAAAAATCTAGGAACTATTAAATCATCTAATTTATGTACTGAAATAATTGAATACTCCGATAAAGATGAAACCGCTGTATGTAATCTGGCATCAATTTCATTACCTAAATATATAGAATATAAAGAAATTTCAGATAAAATCATGATTTATTCAAAATCTAATTGTAAACAATGTGATTATATTAAAAATATTTTAAAAAAAAGAAATATAAATTATGATGAAACGATTATGGATAAAAAAATTAATAGAATTAGATTATATACACAAATAAATGAATCAGAAGATATAATTGTTGATGTCATGCCACAAATTTATATCAATGGTAAATATTTTGGAGGATTTTTAGAATTATATGATCATATTAGACCTACATTTAATTATGATAAACTAGAAGAAATAAGTGGTGCCTTAACACAAAATCTTAATAATATAATTGATTACAATTTTTATCCATTAGAAGAAACTAGAAGATCTAATTTTAGACATCGTCCTATTGGTATAGGTGTCCAAGGATTAGCGAATGTATTTTATGAAATGGGTTATTCATTTGATTCTGATGAAGCTAAAGTTATTAATGAAAAAATATTTGAACATATTTATTATGGATCTATGAAAAAATCTATGGAAATTTCAAAAGATAGAGAAGGTGTCATAAATAAATATTGTGAAAACCCTCAATGGTTATCAGATACAGATAATTATGATAAAGAAAAAGTAAAAAATGAATTAAATGTTACAAGCGAAGAATTTAATAAAATAATTATGAATAAAAAATATTTAGGATCATATTCAACATTTGAAGGATCACCCGCTAGTGAAGGTATATTGCAATTCGATCTATGGGATTCTAAACCATCTGATGATATGTTAGATAAATGGAATACACTTAAGGAAGATATTATTAAATATGGATTAAGAAATAGTCTTTGCTTAGCACCCATGCCTACCGCTTCTACATCACAAATCCTAGGTAATTATGAATGTTTTGAACCAATAATGTCTAATATTTATACTAGAAGAGTTTTAGCAGGTGAATACGTAGTTATTAATAATTATCTTATTAATGATTTAATAGATTATGATATTTGGAATCAAGATCTAAAAAACAAAATTATAGCACATGATGGATCAGTACAAAATATAACGGAAATACCTAAATTTATTAAAGATAAATATAAAACTGCTTGGGAAATTAAACAAAAAAACATTATTGATATGGCAGTTGATAGAGGAAAATATATATGTCAATCTCAATCACTAAATCTATTTATTGAATCCCCCGCGTTCAAAACTATATCATCTATGCATTTCTATTCATGGAAAAAAGGATTAAAAACTGGCATGTATTATCTAAGAAGTAGACCTTCATCTAAAGCTATTCAATTCACTGTTTCACCTGAATCATGTGAATCATGTTCTGGATAATCTTTAACCATATTATCTCTCTTAATCATAACATCTCTATTTATCATATCATCTCTATATCAATCAATGCTTTCATCATTTTGTTATCATCTTTTTCATATGCTTTATTAATCATATCTTGGTATGAACCAGAATATGGACAATACATTACTTCATAAGGAATTTGGACATTGTAAATGGATGTATTCGGATTCTCTGCTTGAGGTTCCATATTATTTTAACTTATCGAGGATCCATTATTTCAAATTTATAAATAATTAATCTGGAATTAAAATATATTATATAATATAAAAATGGGTCATGAAAGAGGATTAATGCATTTATTACATTCCGCTGTTATTGGAGTAATATTATATCTTGTTTTTGTATACGGGTTAAAATGGAATTCAATGAAATCTGAAAATATGAGTGTTCTTGTAGGTGGATTAGCATTAGTATATATGGTAATGTTCGGTCACGGATTACCAACTAAAATTAATAGTAATTTATTTTAAATAATCATTTTTTTTAATACTGTTTTATCTAATTTTTTATATTTAGTAAATTTTAAATCATTTTTATATAATAAATCTTCATCAAACTCAACTATATCATATTTATTTTTATTCATATTTATGATATATCCAAATATGAATAAACCTCCTTTTTTATATTCTACAAAATCTCCAATATTTAATTTTCCATTAGAATAATTATATTTGTTTTTTATGAAACAATTATTATTGACTTTTCCATCATATTTAAATATTTTTTTATCAATATTTCGTATATCTTTTTTCTTTCCATGTTTATCTAACCATTGATATACATTGAATAAATAATTTTCTTTTTTCTTTATACAAAACATTGGAACATATATACTATTTAAAGGATTTACAGATATATTGAACGCACTATCATCTATTAAAATTGTATTTTTAGGATTAAATATACGTGAATAAGATTTATCATCAAATAAATATTGTAATGGTTTTACTGGTTTCATATTTAATATATCTACCTTAAATGATTTTTTATTTTTATCATCTATATATTCTGTATATTTATCATTTCTATTTTTACCAGATATTATAATATTTAATTTTTTATATTGTTGTTCTGTTAATAGATCTTTTAATAAAGGAACTATATATCCATTTCCGCCTACAGACCATATTCCTACATTGAATTTTTCTAAACAATAATTTAATAAAAACTGTGTGTAATTTCTTATAAAATATATCCTTGGGGATTTGTCTTCTGTACGGAATAAACTATATTCTGTATTTGAAGCAATACCATTAGATCGCATTCTTTGACCTTCCCTATTTAAATATGTATGGATTAATGTATCGTCTATATCAAATATCACATTTAATTTATTAGATTTCTTAATAGATTTTTTAATAGTTTTACCTTTCTTTTTAGGCATATATTATATATTATATAATTATATTAATCATTAACTAATAATTTAGTATAAAATATTTGAAATATATTATTTTTCTTAAAACATCTATATGCATGATCTATATCTGGTGTACATATTTCAGAATTATTACAATCTTTATTAGATTTACATATTTTTATTTTCTGTTTACTTTCTTTTATAAATAAATAAAAACTTATTAAAAATAATATTGATATGATTATAAATATTATAAAAGAAATTAATAAAAAATTAAACATATATAATATAATATTAAAAAAATATAAAAAAAATTGTACATATTATAATAATTAGTTAGTAGTATTTAGTTAGTAAGGGAAGCAACAGTTTCTTTATATAGATCCTTACCTTCATCTGGGACGAGATTGTTTAGAATATATTCATCTGGTGTAAGACCATTTAAACGTAGATGATCAGATGATGAAATTGAACCAGCCTCATATCTTGGACGAATAACAAATACATACACATGGATGAGTTCTTCTAGAGTGGATTCTATGAAGGGTCTTTTTGAACTAGAGATTCCATTGACTCCATAGCATTTCTTACCATTCCAAACGTATCCTTTAACACAAGCACACGAAGTACACGGAAGAGTTACCACATTGTTCTCAACAATCCCATAGGTCTCACAGTTTCGACACATTTGATTGGTTGTGTTGTTAGTATCCATGTTAATTATGTTTTATATTTTATGATTCATTCATATCTCAAATTTTTTTCAATTGATCAATCAATTTGTTCTTAAATCAAATTATTAAAATCATTAAAGATATTCAATTTATCATTCATTATTTCTAATCCTATTTGTTCTTCTGATTTTTTTTCATCTTTTTTCTTAACTGGTTCTACTTTGATTGGTGTATTATTTACTTCATTTTTCTTTGATATCTCGTACATCTTATTTATATTTGATTGTGTTTGAATAAAAACAGTCATATTATTTCTAATTGGTTTATCATATTCTAATTTATTCGTTAAATGACCTATTGCATTATATATAATAAATAATCTAGTATTTCTTTTACCACCTGTGTAATTATTTATATATAAAGCATATAATACTTTTATAATATTTTTTAACATATTATTATTTCTATTCTTAAGTTCTTCAAATATTGTTTCCCATATGATCCAAATGAAATCACATTTATCCTTAGAATTTTTTATATTCACATTACGTTCAGATATGATCCATGTTTCTTTATTCTTCTTATGTTTTCTTTCCCATTCTAATATCCATAATATCCAATATATTGCTTTATCATATCCAGATAATTGATTTTTTAAATGAAAATAAAATTCATTTATGATAATTTTAAGTTCTTCTGGATCATCAAATCTCAAAATATTTGATGGTAATATATGAATATTAGCTTGTAATTTATTTTGTATATTAAAATCCTCCTCTTTTATTTTAAATGATTTATCATAGCGTTTCTTTTTCTCAGATGTTATAATAGTTGTTATTAGATCACATAAGAGATTACGTATCATCTGACTATTTCTTAGTATTAAATAATCCTTATTTTTACATTCCAATCTATTTAATTGATTAAAAAGTATCATATTTTTTTTATATAAATAAATTGGTAATTTAGGATTATTTATATGGACAATTTTACAAGCATATACTATTAATTTATCCCATATTTTTATTGTATATCCTGATATAATACATTCAGTACACCAATGACATGCTGATTCAATTTTACCTTGGTCAATCGATTTAAATAACGCTGCTATTATATCTTTTTTTTGAAATCCAGAGAATGTTTTCTGTTTAAGATCTTCATTTAATCTAGTATCAATTATTTTATATTTATCATTCATAAAAAAAGTTATATATTAATTTATTATTTTATACTAACACTACAATTCACTATAATACAACTAACGAAAACTAGTATCTCCAAACCCTGAACAAGTATATACTGGACTTGATCCCCAATCATCGTCATCATCGTCCTTTCCACATAATAAAGCTAGGAATAACCCACATACCATACCTTCTCCGAATCCAGGTTCTGATGAACTTGTACACATGGTCATTATACAACATATTAAAGATATAATTGCTAGAAGCCCTAGGAAAGAATTACCTTCGTGTTCTCCGTATTCTCGTCCGGAGATTGGATTAATAGGTTCAAGGCGGTATTTCAGTCCACAAGATCCAGCATAAATATACTTATTATCATATGGACTATCATATCCCTCACATTGAACATTCACATAAGCAAATTTAATAGATTTATCCATTACAGCCTTACATTCCCAATGTGGGACTAATCCAGATCCAACTTTAGTACTGCATTGTACCATACTAGGTGACTTACCACAAAACCTACCCAGACACGTTAGCTGCTGAATAGGTGCCGCACGATTCCCAGTAGTCAGATTGTTCGCATGAAGAGTCAAAGATTTAACATCAGAAAGAAGCATGCGATTGTCCTCGCCCACAACAATTGTAGCAGTAAAGATCAGTGAAAGCATCAACATAATGTTTTTGATATTCATTGTTTGATTTATGAATAATATCGATTTACTTTGAAATATTCTCAATCTCAAATTTTTATAATTTTATCTCAACTTACAAAAAAAAAGTTTATTATACACATACACACACTATAATATCTAAAACGTATCTGTAATCTCTTCAATCTTCCTAATCAGGAGAGATTTTTGTGAATCCTTAATTACTATACCTCCCTTATATGATAAACTATACAATGTATTTGGATCCTGTAAATGATCATAGACATCCATCATATATATGACACAATCTATCAGAAAATCCATGGGATAATCCTGAACTTTTGAAGAATCCATGAGAAGTTCTGTAGAAGAATATGCTACAGGATCAGGTTGAGATAAATAATTCCTCTTTATAATGGTCTTAACTTCTTTTAAAGACATAATAGGTTCCTTTACAAATGAAATATGGTTATTAGACATATTGTTAGCAATGAGAATTGACCTTTCGTCTGCGTTCTCAATATATCCACCGTATTTACATTGAAACTGCCTAAAATCACCACACACGTATTGTTCTTTTACTGATTTAGTATTTTCGAATCGAAATTTATTGGGAAGTAGTTTAACAGAATCATTGTCGGAAAACCTAACCTTATTTCTTGTCGCCATTACCTTCCGTTGTTCACGCAACTTAATAAACCGGGGTTCAGCCAGTTGACACAATGGTAATACCAATTGACACATTTGTTCGATTGGTATGATCTCGCATGTTACCAGGTTTTCCAAGTCCATGTTTGAAATGTTTTACAAAAAAAAATATCTTAATCTCAAATTTATAAAAATATCTTTATTATTACATTATTTATATCAATTTATTCTTTATTCTTGATATGCACAGCCTTTTCTTCTTCACCAAAGAATTCAATAGTACCATCTTCTAATAGTTTACCTAATTGCCTACCGCACCTTCTATTAAGAATCATATTGTCTGCAGGAAGTCTCTTATAAATAATACCTTCATAATCAAAATCTTCAACTTGTTCATCTTCATCTGAGGATGAAACAGATTCCAAATCTGAATTATCTTCTGTTATATCTGCATTTTTACTAACCATAGAATTCACAGGAGGGATCACTCCTACACCCGCTCCTTCGGGAATTTCTGATTCTTCTACTACTTCGTCTATTGATTCTTCTACCACTTCGTCTATTATTTTTTCAACTAATTCTAATGATACTTCAGTAGATTCTTTCTTAACCTTTCTTTTAGGTTTATCTACTTTCTTATCTTTCTTAACATTCTCTACTTTAGATGGAGTCTTTTTAGATTTCTTAGGTTTTTCTTGATCATGCCAATGGTGGCGTGTATTCTTAGTTCCTCCAATCGGTTCTTCCGGACGAGGTTCTGTAATATTACCTAACCACCAATCATCATTATGTGTTTCACGACCACAATAACCCTCATCATTCTTTATTTTTCCAGAACACTGGATATTATCCAAACCGTTCTTCCAAAGACGACACTTACACTTATCTTTATTGAACCCTTGAGATTGCCTTACTTCATTAGACACTTTAGGAGGAGATTGGGTGTTTTTTTTCTTAACCTTTTTTTCTGATACAAGTTTCTTGGTAACCGTGCTTTTGGAAGAAACATTACCAATACAACCTTTGATTACCTCGTCATTTACCAAGTCATCCATAGTGAACGTGCGTTCATTATAGTTCTCAACAAAATGCTTGAAGAATTGTTCACTCATATTACTCATATGTTCTTGTGAGATTTCGTTCAAAGTTGACATCTTATTTAAATTTGATTTCGAAGGTATCATAATCTCAAATTTAAAATTGATTATGCCGTTTCTTGTGAAAAGAAGTGATAACACCGTGGCATATATTTCTAAATCAAACAGTGTCCATTTGAGAACCCATGAACACACCCCAAGACCTATCCCAGCACCCAAACCTAAATTATCTGAAAAATCCGCGGCCGATATTCAAAAAATTTATGATAAAATAAACAATAATAAAAATATTACTGAATTACAAAAACAATATTTCCACAGGAAAATAGAAAAAATAATTAATATATCTTAAGTATTTAATATGATTTAAAATTATCACAAGCATTTTGATATTCTATTCCTCCAGGAAATATACCACATTCAGATGGAGGTAATAATGTAAATTCTTTCATAAATGATAGTTTTATTTTATAATATTTAGGAGGAATATATGTTTTATTATACCAAAACCTTCTCCAACATTGCTGAATCAGTTTCGCGGATGAATATCTTTCAATCAACATATAATTTAATATATTATTTTTTTTTTTATGATATTGATACGGAGTATCACCACTTATATTTTTAATTTTATGATCGGCATCAAATTTTAATAATTCTAAAATATTATAAGGTTCAGATTGTACATGCAATGCTGTATTACCTAATACGTTCTGATGATCTAAATTTTGATTATTTTCCCAATATATTCTAATTACATCACTATTAACACATGATTTAAATAATAATGTTTCATTTATTATATCTACATTATTTATATTATTCATATAACAATGATCTAATAATATATCTAATGTTTCTAAAGTTCTTTGTAAAAATACAGGTGTAATAGATATATTTTTCTCATTATATGGATCATACCCTCCTTCAATCAACATTCTCATATAAGGACTACGCATAGGAAACAATATTGTATTCACTATTATATTACAATTATATATTTTATTATGATTCAATAAATATTTCATTGATTCAGGATCCTTCTGCCAAAATAGCGGATTAAAATTATTAAAATCCACAGGATTAGGTATTGCTCTTCTATCTATTAATAATTTTATTACCTTATATTCTTTCTGAAAATGTATAGGTTTCAATCCATACATTGTACAATTTATATTAGGATTTCCACCACGATCTAACATATATTTCATTGTTTCATATGATTGTTTCACATGAAGCAATGATTGACCTGATAAATATGAATATGTTTTATTAAAATCAAAATTATATTTATATAACTTTTTTAATTTATCTAATGTCGGTTTATAATAAAATGATATAATAAAATGTTTCATCCAGTAATTATATTTAATTAATCAATAAAAAAAAATATATCAAATTTATATATATGGTTTATAAAAAAAAAAAGAAAACATTTAAGAAAAAAGAAACAAAAAAAAAGAAAATAAAAAAACTTTTAACTGATGATAGTGATAAAGATATAAAAGATGTCCCTATTTCAGGTAGAAAGTTAAAAGGAAGTTTAGAAACTTTAGGTAAAATAAATTATCACTATCAAAAATATGATAATACATTTCAATTCTTTGATAAATTATTAGAAAAAGATAAGAAATTAGACAGAATTTTATGTATACCATCTGTTGGTAATAGTTGGATGAGATCATTTTTAAAAGTAATATTAGATGATAATAAATTAAGCACTAGCGAATTAATGGTTAAAAATATAGAACCAGTAGACCCAATGGTATCTGTTGAAAAATTTAATCATATGATGAGGAAATGTAGAAAAAGATTTGTAGCTGTTTCAGTACAATTAATTGTTCATAATAAACCTGGTTCACACGCGAATATGATAATAGTTGATACTAAAGAAAAATCTGTTGAATTATTCGAACCACACGGCGCGAGGTCTAGCGAAACAACAATGGATAGTTTAGAAGGTGCTTATAAAATATCAGATAAATTAGTAAGAAAATATTTCCATAAATATTTTAATAATTATAAATATATATCACCAAGAGAAAATCTTCCAACATATGGTCTCCAAGCTAAAGTGGATTATTATAACGGTATGTGTGTCACATGGTGTATTATGTATCTACACTATAAAATACTGAATCCAAATAAAACACAAAAACAAATAATAGATAAAATAAAAAGAAAAGTAGATCTACCATTTTTATTAAAATATGCTAAATATATTGAAGATATGATTAAATAATTATTTTTTATAAATACTTGATAAAAAATGTATCAGAAATATGAGTTTATATTTTATAGATTCATCTAATGAATTAAAATAATATTCTCTTGTATATTCACGTCCCATATACCATTCTGATCCTAATAAATAAGCATCAGATAATTCATTTATTATTTCATAATATTCTCCAGCAGCATTTAAATAATCTTGCTCAAAACACATCATTAATACAGATAATATAGTTTCAATTGCTTTATTATTATACTTTTTATATTCTGTTTTAATGATACTTGTTTCTTTATTATCTATGTCTTTTTGTATATTATCTATCTTATCAAAAGTATTTTCTAATGATTTTATATTAAATTTTTTCATATAATTATTAATTATATTTTTTTATATATTTATATTTTAATAATATTTAACTGATATACTTTTATAATCGATTACCCCCCCAATTAAATCTGAATAACTATTTCTTTGATAAACCTTTACAGGATTAATTAATAAAAAATTATCTTTTTGTTGTAAAAAATGCCAATATTGATCACATACATATTGTCCTTCATCAGTTTCTATTAATTTTTTTAAACCTTCTTCCCAATGATTTATTAGTGTATCATAATATTCTTTTTTAACAATATATCCTGTTGTTTGTGTACATCCATTTACATTAACTGAATCTTTATTAATCTTTTTATTTAAATCACTATGATAACCACACGATAATAATATTACATCCCATTTTAAATCTGAATTTATTATATTATTTAATTTTCTATTTGTTTCATCTGGATTCATAAATTCTATATCATCTTCAACTATCATTACATAAGGATAATTTTTAGATCTGGATTCTTTAAGAATTGCTAAATGTGACCGCCCGATACCGGGATACCCTAGACCTGTACTGTCAGCATTGAATCGTATTGGATTATCTATACCGAAATTTTTTAATTCTTGTATTGTTTCTTTTTTCCTATCTTTTCTTTTTTCTAAATTAATATAATATGTATATTCAGTTACTTTTTTATTATCATTTATAATAAATTTATTATATATTTTAGACAAAATATGAATAATTAATAAAACTATTATAAATGCTAAAATATATTTCATATATTATATGACATATTATTTATTAATTTAAAAATAAATATGATTATCGTAGAAATTTTTATGAAAAACATATATTATTTATATTTTATATGGGAAATTTCACATATTTACATTTATTTAAATTAGGATAAATTTGTTGTAAGAATTCTTTTAATCGTTTACCTGTATTTACGGTTCCATAATTATTTACAAAATATTCTCTAGGTGTATAATTATGATAATTATTTAATAATTTTATTGCTTGTTCTTTTATATTATGTTGATTAAAAAATTCACCTGTTTTATAATTAACATACTTCCACCCACCTAATATATTTTCATTTACTAATATAGGTTTATTCAAACATAATGTTTCTGTTAATACTCGTGGTGATGCGTCCTCTAAATTAGGTAATAACATAAATTTACTCATTCTAATTTTATCTATAAAATCATAATAACTTAAAAAACCAGTTGTTTCTATATTATTTTTATTTTTAATATTAACAGAACAATCATCTCTACCTACTATTAATCCTTTCATATTTAAATCATCACTTAATATTTTTACAGCTTTTTCTGCTAATTGCCAGTTTTTATTATGACCATGCCATTCCATTTTACAATCCTCATCTTTAGGTTGTACTAATATATAATCATATTTTATTTTTATATTATTATCAGGCATTAACCTTTCTGTATTAAAATCTGACTCAGATATTAATATTCTAGGAATATTATATTTAATATATTTATCAGGTTCTCTAAAACAATGACACCAACCTAATACATATTCTTCTATATATTTACCTTCAATTTTTATATCTTCATGACAATAACCATATGTATTATCACATTTTCTAGGAAATGATAAATAACTACTACATCCTATAAATTTTATACCTTTCTTTATATATTTTAAAAATTGTATTTTCTCATTTTCAGTTAAATGTGCTTTTATACATAATATATTTAAATTTTTATCATTTTCATCTTTTAAATTAATGAATGGAAAGTCAACATCTGGTACATCTTCAGGATAAAATATTCTATCATATATATATAATAATATTAATATCATTAAACATAAAATAAATAATAAAAATATATATATGTATATTTTCATATATATATATATATTATATTATTTCAAAAATTTATATGTAAAAAAGTATTTTATTAATTTATTTGCGTTTAGATTTAGATTTAGATTTAGATTTAGATTTAGATTTCCTTACATCTGATATTTTTACCGCACCAAATTCACCTTTTTTATGCGTCCACCCAGCTTTAGTTAAGTTTTTAAGTTTCTTTGCCGATTTACTTGCTTTTTTTGAAAGAATTCTGCCTTTCTTTTTAATTAAATCTTTCTTCATTAACCCGCCATTTGTTTTTTTAGCATTTCCGTGCCATACTGACGCTCTTGATCCAAAGGTTTCCATGTTTATAATATAACATAGAAAAAAAATATATTATAAATATAAATGGATATAAATAGAATTTTACATTTAACAAATAATAATGAATTAAATAATTTAGATATGATAAGAAAATCTATACAAACTAAACCCGTCATTATATTTATGGTCGCTCCATGGTGCGGTCACTGTCAACGTTTAGAACCAACTATTGATACATTAGAAAAAGAAATGATTGATGAACCAAAATTTAATAAATTACATATCATAAAAATACATGACGAATATATACCAAAAGTAAATTTACCTGACGTCGATTTAGATATTGATACTTATCCTACAATACGCATGCTTAGAAATGGTAAACATATATCTGATCTTAAGGGTGATCGTGATTCCAAAAGTATTAAAGATTTTATAAGTAATAATTTAAATATTAGTAGAAATTCTAGATCTTTAAAACCTAATAAAAGAAATTGTAGGAATTCGAAAAAAAGAAAATCAATTGCAAGCAGACATTCTAAACCTGTAGATGGTGATATATTTAAAACATACAAATTTAAAAAAAACCACAAATGTAAAAACAATAAAGGACCCGGTTCAGATGACCCTGATTGGTTAAAAAAAACATTACGTCTTAAAGGTGGTAAAATGAAAAAAAAGAAAGGTAAGAAAAATACTAAGAAAACTAAGAAGAAGAATACTAAGAAGAATAAAACTAAAAGAATATCTAATAAATAACTGATTTTAACATGACAAATTGTTGTTTTACTCTAACATCTATATCTTGTTGATTAGGATGTAATCCAGTAGTTTCAATTGATACGAAATTTTTATTATTTCTATTACAATAACACGCTAATGAATCTGGTAAGTAACAATCTTCTTTATCATAAAAGTTTGATACAACGAACTTTTTATTTTTATCTGTAATCATCCCATTAACCGATTGTACCATTTTATGTGCTGTATCATTGGCAACTTTACTTTTATTAGGTATAACACTAGATCCCATTGATTTAGGATATCTAATATGATATTCATATCCTTCATGTAAATCTATGATTAAATCAGATTCTTTTACATATTTTAAAATAATTTTTGATACTCTATCATTTCCTTCATTACTGAAGTTTCTATTAATATCTGAATTAAACGGTTTCAATTGATATCTATTATTTGTATAATATCCTAATAAATTAGGCATTGGCATTATGATTACTTTTTCTTTAGGAGGATTTTTATTAAAATGTTCTATTAATTTATAACACGCTTTAGTCCCCGCGGGTTCATTACCATGTACCGATCCTAGTATAAATATGGTTTTATTACTAGATTTATCTGTAGGTGAGAATGTATACACCTTTGGATCATTTATGACTAAATAAAACAGAGTTAATGATATAATTAATATTATTAAAATTATTAGAAATATTTTATCATATTTTAGTTTTTTATAATTAAACATAAATTTGATTTATTATATAAAATAAAATAAATAATAAATAATGAGTATTTTAATTGTTGAATCCCCCGCTAAATGCAAAAAGATTCAATCATTTCTAGATAAAACTTGTATTGTTAGATCTTCTGTTGGTCATTTTAGAACAATAGACACTCGTTGGGCTAATTCAGATATTAAAATTACACCAGATTTTCAACCACCATTTATTACTATTAAAGGTAAAGAAGAGGTTATTAGTAATCTTAAATCAGCATCAAAAGGTCGTAAGGTAATTATGGCAGCAGACGATGATCGTGAAGGCGAAGCTATTGCTTGGCATTGCGGTGATATTTTGCGAGTAAATTTTAATGATAATAATCGTATCATATTCAGAGAAATTACTAAAAAAGCAATCCTAAAAGCATTAGATAATCCAATTAAAATTAATATGAATGAAGTTAATGCACAGAAAGCGCGTTCAGTCCTAGATCTACTAATAGGATATAAATTATCACCTTGTTTATGGGCGAATATTGTTACAAAAGAAAAAGGATTATCTGCTGGTCGCGTTCAAAGTGCTTTACTAAAATTACTATTTGATAAAGAAAAAGACATTAGTACCTTTGAACCCGATTATACATTTGATATCCAAGGAGGTTTTAAGGGATTAGATAAATCTGAATATATATTTAATAAAGATAATAATGATGATATAGATGAAGATTATATTAAAAATATGTATAAGAAATTTATTGAAGATAGAGTATTTAAGGTATTTGATAATAAAGTATCTGAAGAAAAGAAATATCCAGATAAACCATTTATTACATCTTCTCTACAACAAGAAGCACAAAAATCATTTGGTTTTCCAGTCAAAAAAACTATGAGTACAGCACAGAAATTATATGAAAATGGTTTAATCACATATATGAGAACCGATTCAACTATTGTATCTGAGGATTTTCAGAAACTATTAAATGATAATATTACTAGTGAATTTGGTAATGAATATTATAATGCTCCGAAAGTTAAAAAAGTAAAAGGATCACAAGAAGCACACGAATGTATTAGACCTACTGCACTTAATAGTGTTTTAGATATAGATAAATTGGAAAAAGATGATATTAAATTATATAATATGATTTATGATAGAACTATTAAATCACATATGAAACCCGCTATTTATACTGTAAATTCTATTAAACTTATGAATTCTAATACAACTGATATTGGATATTTCATATCTAAACAGAAAGAAATTAAATTCAAAGGATTTTTAGCATATAAACGTAATACAGATAAAGCAGATAAATCAGATAAAAAAGAAGTAGATGAAACGTCAAAAAATGTTGAGTTTAAAAAAGAATATAAATTAGTATCTTGTGATTGCCATGATAAATGTTCTTCACCACCAGAACCATATAATGAATCAGCTATTGTAAAACTATTAGAAAATACTGGTATTGGTCGTCCTTCCACATATGCTAATATTATTTCTACACTTTATAATAGAAATTACACATTAACTAAGAATATTCAAGTTGAAGATAAAAAAGAAGATATTATTTATCTAGATAAAAAAGATAATATCGGTGAAAAACAAAAAGATATAAAAGGTAAATTAATGAAAAATAAAATTGTAGTAACGGAATTAGGTAAGAATGTATTAACTTATTTAAATAGTAAATTTCATGATATTATTCATAAAGATTTCACAGTATCCGTGGAATCTGATTTAGATAAAATATCCAGTGGTGAATTGATTTGGACAGATGTTGTTAATAAAATTTATAATACTTTTATCCCAATTGTGATAAAAGAAATTGGTAATAAAATTAAATCTGAAAATAAAGTATTAGGAACTTATAAGAAAAAAGAAGTAGTAACTGGTGTAGGTAAATTTGGTCCGTTTATATTATATAATAAGAAATTTACAAGTGTATCTTCATATCTTAAATCTAATAAGAAAACAATTGATGAATTAACTATTGATGACTGTGAAAAAATACTAAAATATCCTATTAAAATTAATAAAGAAATTCAAATATGTTTAGGACCATATGGTACATATATCAAATATGATAAGAAAAATTATAAAATTAAACAAGATATAGAATATACAGAAGAATATTGTTTAAATATTATTAGAAAATAAATATTTTATATATATATATATGCCCTCACCATTGTCACCCAGAAAAAGAAGAATACCAAATCCACCTGAAAGAAATCCGACACTTGATCTGCCACTTGATCTGCCACTTGATCTGCCACTTGATCCGACACTTGATCTGCCCGCCATAAAAAGTGATCCATCTGAAGTTAATCCACTTAAAAAGCAAAAAGCGGGACGAGATGGACGTTTAATTATATTTGGGGGTCACGGCGCAGCCCCTATTAATATTCCTTCAACCCATCCTGATCTAATTCGTAGTTATGATGCTGATATGGACCCGGGTATTTGTAAGGCAAGAACAAATGTCCGGAGTTACGGTGGTGCACCTTATATGCAAGCTATGATAAAGACACACGCACAAGAAGAAAGCTATGAAGTAATTTGTGAAGCATTTCACAGTGAACGTGAAGGGTCCAATACTGAATTAGCTTTAATAAATAAATTACCACATTTAAAAATGCCTGATGATACACTTGGACCATTTTGTTGGGATCCAACGGATGATTTACCTAATTTTCACCTGGAAAATGATATTAGAACTCCACAAATGAACCCTGATAGACATAATTATGAGTCTTGTTTTCAATTATTTGAATGTACTAAAGGTGGACTGAAAAAGGTTAAACTGGAGCTGATGAAAACTAACAAATACCAGTGGCAAGAGAATATATGTACTATAATCAGCGAATTGGGACTAACGGAAAATGACCATTTTTGGATGTTTTCATGTACTGTTGACCAATTTGACGAAGGTGATTTGGACATTGTAAGAGACGGTTTGAATGATGATGAAGCAGCTGATATAGTGACCACTATTAGAAAATTTGGACAAAATATGGGAGAAGCCCTTGCAAAAGGTTTAGAATATAGTAATAGTAATGAAAAAATTCTGGGTCGTAGGACGGAAAACGGACCACTTGTTCTGGAAGATGGGTCCTGGCCATTCATAAGCCATAGAATGAAGTCCCGTTTTACTGCCCCTTTATGTCTATATGCTATGTATGGATTTGATACTATTAATTTTGAACACCTACCGACTTTCATTAAAAGTATAAGTAGTGCCAATATAGCTTTATTGACAAGACAAAAAACGCAACCCACGCCGGCTGGGTTCTTGTTAAAAGAAATTATTATGCCTGATAAATGTGATATAGATCAAAAAAAAATTCACGCAAAAAACAATTGCGCAAATTCACGCAGAAGAAAAACCCCAAAAAATATTCGAGGTTTTTTTGAAGAACCCAGATACAAATTATCCAAAAAAACACCCCTTATAATCCTCCAAATGATACATAAATTGTTTTCTGGCCAGAATGCATACTTAAACAGGGAACAACTCCAGGAGTTCATATTAAATCAATTTGGCAGAAAAATGTACAAACCTAATAAAAAAAAACATTTAAGGAAAAAAAAACTTACAGAAAAACGTAAAAAAGATAAAAAAGATAAAAAAGATAAAAAAGATAAAAAATATAAAAAAGATAAAAAAGATAAAAAGAAGAGAAACACCAAAAAAAAGAAACATAATAAAAAATATTTAACTAAAAGATTCTAATATATTATAACATATTCATTATCTTTAGTAATATTATCCCATATTTCATGATATATTTTATTATCTCTTTTTTCTAAATAAATACCATTAACATTAATATAAAAAAAAATTTAACCAAATCAGTATATTACATTCTATATTTATTCTTAGTTTTTTTATCTTTTTTACCTTTTTTATCTTTTTTACCTTTTTTCTTGTGTTTTTTTTTAGATTTTTTTTTCGTACCCAGACGCATTCTTTTTTTGGGTGGTGTATTGCTGATACTTTTGTCACTACTTGAATCACTAGACGAACCATCTGTGTTACGAGGTACACCTTCTAATATATTGTCATATACTTCTTTAATAAATTTATTAAACTGTATTTTATTCATATTTCTATATCGTATTTTTTTTATTTCCTTAATAATTACAATTAAAAATGTTTTATTTTCATTTTCAATATAATCAGGAGTACCATAACAAGGCATTTCTACAATAAAATGACCTCCATGTATATATTCTCCATTGGATATTAATACTTCTACTTCCCAAGAATTAATAGGTGATACATAAAATATACTATCTGTTTTAGTCATAAAAATTACTCTGAAATATGTTTCTGGTTTTAAACCCAATAATTCACTAATTTGTGTATCCTTCCTAGTATTTTCATCTGCATCTGATGTAAAATGTAAAGCAACACTTAAGTCAATAGTCCATGAACGTAATGGGAAAAAACGTCTTGGGTTAGAAGTTATAAATGTATATAAGTCCTCATTATTAATAATGGCTTCACGGATACCACTAAATAAATATATATCGTTACCGGTTATAGAACCTAATTCCTTTAAAAGGTGTCTCGGTATATGAATACTAGATATAGACGCGGTATTTTTAATTATATGTGAATTTAATAATTCTATATTTCTATATACTTTACCATATATTATTCTTAATTTCTTTCGTCTTTTTATTTCTCTATATTTTAATAAATGATCTTGTAACTCAATTGGCATATACGTAGTATTCTGAAATATTAGTAAATTTAAAATAGAACTGATAATTAAGTTATCCTCATTCTCAGGCCATTCATCAGCACCGCGCCAATCACGAATTAATTCAGACAAATCATCTGATCTAAATTTTTCAGATAAAAATTTGTGTACAATAAATACTTGGGAGATAGATCTATAGTATACTCGAGGACGCTTATGACCTTCTTCCCGCTCTAAATTTTCGTAAAATGTATGAAATATTTCAACCACACGTTTAAAATCCTCTATATACGAAACCCTCTCCATATTCATATATATATATATTATAAAAAAAAAATTCTAATATATTATAACATATTCATTATCTTTTGTAATATTATCCCATATTTCATGATATATTTTATTATCTCTTTTTTCTAAATTATTAAATTCTAATTCCCAATCTAATTTATTAAATAATTTTAACCAATTATTATAATCAATATTGGTATTTTCTCTCTTCTTAATATAATAAATTATATTATTTCTAATATTTTCCCTGTATATTTTTTCAGATTCAATCTTTATTTTTTGTAAATTCTGTGATTCTTTTATATTTTCCTTTATTATATTTTCCTCAATATTTTCATTAGATTTTTCCTTAATATTTTCATTTGAATTATTCTTTTTCATTAATCCAATTATATTCTTTTTCATATAATATAATATATTAAAAAAGAACTATATAAATATTAATAATTAATTATTCACCATTCTGTTTCAACCATTTTATGACTATTTCATTATCTATGTGTTTAAATTTTGTATGTAATTCCTTCATTTTATTATAATATTTTTCAAATATGTATTCTTCTATACCATAATCTGTATCAGTTTTTTGATTGGTAATTTCTTGTGAAGGTGTCAATGAATATATCCATTGATTATAGTGATTTCTAATATATTTAGGATATTTCAATGTGATAAATTTATAATCGTCATGGATAGTCCAATCATCTAATCCTAGAATCTTTCGTCCAAATTCCAAACTTATGGGTTTTTTTATATTTTGTATATATGATTCATATTTTCCATTTTTTATCTCAAAATTATATTTTAAAGATTTATAAAATCCACAATTGAATAAATCAATATTATCTCTGAAACTTTTAGATACAATTCTTAACATATAAAACTCATCTGGGAATACTTCACAACCGACCATGTCCGTAATCCTGTGAATAACGTCATATGGCAGTGATTCCATTATGATTGTTTATTATTTTATTTTAAACATTCTCAATATTTCAATCAAATTTATTAAATATTTAAGATAAAAAAATATATATTATATAATAAATGTTGTCTTTACTGAAATTAGGTTTTTATGCGATTGGTTTAGTATACAATGGAACATATGATATGATTAATGGTACATTCTATCCTAATCACACAGATTATATCACATACGTTGAAAAGAATAATAAAATATATGATTTTTCTAATTATAATATTTATCATAATAATTTAAAATATATTGAAGAAATGAATTCTAAAAATTTATCATATGAATTAGAAATTAATGATTTTATTGATATATCTTTTAATAATGGGATGTCCATTTTACCTAGAGAAGAATGTCATAATTGTTTTACAATTAAAGATAATATTGTATCTGAATCAGTTGATTGGAGAGAGAGAAATGCAGTAACAGAAGTAAAAAATCAAGGTGAATGTGGTTCATGTTGGTCATTTTCAAGTACAGGATCGATTGAAGGTATTAATGCTATTAATTTTAGAAGATTACATAATGCTTCAGAACAACAATTGATGGATTGCTCTACAGAAGAAGGTAATAAAGGTTGTGAAGGTGGGTTAATGGATAATGCTTTTAAATACGTTATAAAAAATAGCGGTTTATGTTCGGAAGAAGATTACCCATATCAAGCAGAACAAGGACAATGTCAAGAAAATCAATGTAATAATGTAGTAAATATAAGTGATTATTCAGATGTTGAACAAAATAATGAACATATATTAATGAGAGCAGTATCACAACAACCTATATCAGTAGCTATTCAGGCAAACCTTTCTTCGTTCAGATTTTATAAATCTGGTGTATATCAAGATCCCCAATGTGGTGATCAATTAGATCATGGAGTTTTAATAGTAGGTTATGGTACAGATAGATTCCAAGGATTAGATTATTGGATAGTTAAAAATAGTTGGGGACCTGAATGGGGTGATAATGGTTATATTAAAATTCTTAGAAATTATGATCAAAGTGAATCCGGTATGTGTGGTATAGCATCTCAACCCAGTTTTCCTATTGTATAATATTTAAATATAATTTATTAAATATAACTAATAATGCAACTATTTGTAAAAAATGGTATGACTACAAAAACTTATTGTATGAAAGGTATTAAACTAGAAATGTTAATAAAAGATTTTAAATACTTATTATTCGAACAAATAGGTATTAAACCTTGTGATCAAAGATTACTTTTTACTGGTAAAGAATTACAAGATGATGAACCAATTGAATTTTACAAAATACAAAAAGAATCTACTATATTTATGGTCAACAGACAAAATGGTGGATAATCTATTTAAATTTTTTTATAATATCATTTAATATTATATTATTATTATCATATTTATATGATTTTATAAAATTATTAAATATATCATTATTTAATTGTTCATATTTATCATTAAAAGCATATAACATTTGATCATAACAAAATTTACATTCTAAATTATAATAATACATTAAATTATCTAAATCATATTTAAAATTTATATAATTCATTTATAAATATATTATATTATTATTTTAAATAATAATAATATATGATAGAGACTTCCATATATATATCATATGGTGTAGCTGGTTCCATAATAACTACAATTGTTTCATCATTATGCTATTTTAATAGAAGGAAAATGTGTAAAAAAGAACTAGTATTACAAGCTGAAGAAATTATTCCAGAAACACCTGGACTTCCAGAACAGGAAAAACCTGTTAAATTAATATTTGAAGTTAATAATAATGATAATGAACAATGGCCTATTATTAATTAATTATATAGTTAACCAAGGATAATCAATTTGAAAATTTGTATTAGATTTTCTCTTTTTCATATTTGAAAATACTTCATCAACTTTTTTTTCTATTGTATTTATTATATTTTTTTCCGGGATTTTTTTATTTACATTAGTATTTTTATCATCTTTATCTATTTTTTTATTTAAATCAAAATATATTGAGGTAAATACAGACATATATAATATATAATATATAATAATGTGGATAGAATATATTAAATATATTTATGATAATGATAATTTAAGCAAACTCAATACAGATTTAGATTTATCTTTAGCTAAATATATGTTAATATTATTGAAAAATAATATTGTGTTCAAAATATGTGATCCCGAAAATATGTATTGGGTATACGGAGAAGATAATAGAATGCATCCTACAGGTTTATTATTTTCTAATATACAAAGAGACGGTACAATAAAAGAATATGTAAAAAATACATATTCGTCTGCTATTAATTTAAGATATTATTTACAAATTACTATCAGAAATGATATAAATGAAGAATTAAATAATCATATATTAAATTATAATGAGGAAATTAATCATATCAATAAATTATTTGAAAAAGATAATGACTCAAACATTAAAATCCCAAATAAAGAAAATAGAGGTTTAATATATGATAAATATTTAAAAAATATTAATTATATTGTATCTAAAAGGTTTCAAAAACATGTTAATGAAATATCTTGCATAGATGAATGGAAAAACTTACAAAGAATGTCTAATAACTGGCATGGTAAAGATTTAATATATACATTAATAATTAATAATATCAATAATAAATATAATATTAAAGAATATGAAATATTAATAAATAAAGTATTTATAGTATTAAATAAATTATATAATAGAAAAGAAATATTTAGATTATTAAATTCAATTTATGATATATTATTAAATTAATATATAATATATTATATATGGAAGAAAAAAATGAAATTATGACTAATTTAGGTGAAATTATAACATTGATTGGTAAATTAAAATCTTGTGATGGTAAAAATTTAAAAACTATTAATAAGAAAGTAAATAATTTACATAGTTATTTAAAAAAGAAAAAGAAGAAAACAATCAGAAAATCTAGAAAGTCCCAGTTTATATCAAGTAATATAATGTCTGAACCTGAAGATATGCCTTCTGAACCTGTTGGGATGTCACCTGGTCCAGATGATTATATCCCGTCGAAACCTGAAGATATACCGTCTGAACCTGCGCCCGCCTCAGTTGGGATGTCACCTGACCCGGATGCTGAGGGTGCTCATCATTACGGGTCGGAAGATAATGATTCATATGATTCACATGAATCATCACTTACCCAAACACATGGTTAACCTATTGTACACGGTCCATCTATATTATGAGAATAACCTCTTTCTAATATTTTATTATTTTTTTTTGATGCTATATATACATTTATATCTTTTATGAATGGAACTTTGATTTCAATCATACAATAATCCATATCTAAATATTCATTAAATATACTTATATTATTTAATAAAGGATAAATCTGCTTCACAGGATTTTTCATTTTGAACCGCGGTAAATTTATATTTTTCCTCAATTGTATTATTTTAAAATATTTATATTCTTCTAAAAATATTGATACTATTTTATCATATTTTATATCTTTTACTATATTATCAGGAAATAATGAATTCTCTATATATAAACCATTTAATAAATATTTCTCTACATCTTTACGTATTGTTATTTTTTCTTTCAGAATATTTAAAATATTATCAAAATCTTCACTAATTATACTTGTATATGATTTAAATTCATTCATAACTTTTTCTGATCTTATCAATAAATAAAATGGAACACTATATTGATTATTATATTCTATTTTCTTATTAAATAATATAGTATATTTTTTTAATTCTTCTAAATATATCTTTTCATCTTTTTTTATATCATCTATCTTATTTAATAAAGCAATACAATCTTTATTTTTGTTTCTTTCATTTTTTATTTTATGAATATTTATATGTGTATGTTTCCTCAAAATATTTATTAATTTATCATAATTATAATATATTTTATCACCTATTTTAATTTCAATATCTTTTTTATTATTATGCAATCCCATAATATTTTTATAATATTCTGTTACTTTATTTACCAATTCTATTTCAAGATATTTAATCTGGTCATCATTTAAAGGGATCCCTGTTATATTTCCTTTATCTGATACACCAATAAATATTTTTGAATGTGTCTTGTCTAATAGAAAGGGTAAGTACATTTTACTTATATTAGTTAAAGATAACAAATATCTATCAAAATATTTACTAATGTAATATAATATTGATTTATATATAATAAATTTAACATTATCACTTATTATTCCGTTTTTTAAATCATCTACATCATACAAATTTAATGATTTTATCAAATAATATTCCTTATATTCTTTAATAATTGTTTCATCTCCTAAATTATCTCCGATTGAATATTTGTTTTCTATGAGTGATATTCTCACCATGTTTATAATAAATTTAAATTATATTCATCAAATTTATATTTAAAGAAAAATAAAAGATATATATATATATATATATATATATGAATATGTTTAAAATACTATATTGTTTATATGGAACATATGTTTTATCACAAAATATATGTAAAGATGGAGAATATTATTGCAATGATGTAGAAAAATGTATTACAAAAGGTGTATTATGTAAAAGTGTTTGTGATACATGTCATGAAAAACAAAAATACGGACAAAATATCGCTTGTATCAATGAATGTAATCATGAAGTAGATCATTTAATATCAGGATGTATACCTGGATATTATGATCATGATAATAATATGTTAACACCTTGTGAACCAGAAACGGATTGCTTCGAATATACTAGATGTGGAAAAGGATACGATGTAATTAAAACAAATAGAGTATGCACATGTGTCAAAAAAAAAGATTGTGATCGTAGATATTTATGTCCTTTTACTAAAATAATTAATTATAAAAATAACTTAATTAATGGTTATACAACATATGAGATATCTTTAAAATTAAAAGACGATTATTCAAATGGTAATATATATGCTCTTTATGGTGATAAACATTATTCTATGATAATACCTCCAGCATATCAAATCGAACAACACGTGGGGGTTGATTTAGGTGGTATTAATCCTGTATTAAATGATTATGTGCCTGAAGCTAAATATGACTCTTGGTTGAGCATAGGTGTACATGACTCTGAAATACAAGGTAAAGTAACTTCTATCGGGGTAGATTTTGATCATTGGAGTCAAGATCATGGTATAACAGTAACAGATGGCGCTATATTCCTTTTAGATCCTGATCTAAAAATGTCCGATACTAACACATATATTATGGGTCATCTAACCCTTAAAGATTCTGTTGATTATACCATGAATATTAATATAAAAGGACAAGTAGATTGTCGTCTTAAGAATAACGGTATAACTTACACTGAAAATAATATTGTATATAATTTTAAAAAGAAAGATACAAAAAAACTAGATGGTCATTAATGTGCAATTATATTACTACAAGATTTAAGAATATCTATTAAACCATCATATATACCTGCTCTAACAAATAAATATTTACAAGTATGAGCGGCAGTAAATAATGCTGCCACACATTCAGGATAACAAATTTCTTCTGCTAATATATGATTATTACCACAATATTCTGTGATATTTGAAACAGTGTCATACATATTACAATTATCGTATAATAATTCTTCAATATATGTCATTATATATACGCATATATTTTAATTTTTAAATAATTATTTAAACATTTCTATAATTATTTAAATATTATATAATTAATATATTATATGACTGATTTAAATTACGGATGTGATATTGTGAACGTATTTCAAAATATAACAAAAAATTGTTCTGACGATATATCTGTCGCTGAAGATCAATGTAAATTATTTTGTATAATATCAGTTATGAAAGGAATAGACGTATGCTCTGAATACTTATTTGAAGCAGGATTATTAACTCAGATGAAAGATCTAATCAAATATTGTGTATATGAAAAATATGAATCTCCTAATGGACATTGAAAAAAATTTGAGATTGCGTTTGAAATTAAATTATAACAATCGATCAATAAGTTTAATTAGCACATTAAATTTGAACTCGACAAACCAAAACAAAACATTCAATATGCCAACTGTTAAGAACACCTCTGGACCGACTCGGATTTGGGAATCAGCAGATGCCAAGAATTTTAACCCTGGTGGTGGACGCCCCACTGTATGTGAACCATCATTCCTAAATACTAAGATCACATTCGATGGTAAGACTGGATATGAACCAGTAACTACACTCGAATATTTCCCACAGATTGATCCAGAATACACAGGTCCGAAAAATGTATATGCTAGTGCCACATCGGGATGCACTAAAACTAATGGCGATACTCACTGCGAATCCAAGGATTTTCAGCATATGGCAGAACCCCATGCTGTAAATAGCAAGGATATCTCATTCAATGTTGAGTATGCCCGCCTCTCTAAAGAAGCTCGGGTATGGGATAGTCAAGGTCAGTACAAACTAGCGAATGAATCGAATAGGCGTGCTGAGTGTATCCTAAAGGGAGACACCAAGGGATACGAACAGTGTCTTCACAGCAATGTACTATATACTCCTACAAAACGGTTTAATCCAAAACTTAGATCTGGACGCGCTCAAGGTTCCTCATGCTTCGTTATCTGTGAGCTATGTAAGGGATATTCCGGTAATCATAAATGTGAGTGTCCTCTTAATGTTCTAAATTTCAGAAAAGCTAGCCTATAAAGGTCATATATTAACCACACACCCTATAAACTTTTTTTCTTGTATATTATATAATGAATAATATTATCAAATATTTTTTATATACTATATCTACTTTATTTGTAATTTATGTATCATTATTTATTATTATACTCATAAAATATTATAATAAACATATTAGTTTAAAAGAAAATCTATATAAAGTTTATCATGTTATTATAATGGGATTTTCTATGTTATTATTACCATTTTTTTATATAAAAATGAAAATTACAAATTTGATATATAAAAATTAATTTAACTAAATAACATATGGCAAAGAAAAAGACAAAAGATATTGCTAAAAGTGTGTGTCTTAAAAAACCTTATAAGAAAAAAACTATTCCTAAAGCAATCAGAGAACAATGCTGGATACAATCCTTCGGTAAAAGTTTCGAACATAAATGTTATGTATCTTGGTGTGAGAACATGATTAATCCTTTTGATTTTCATGTTGGACACGATAAACCAGAATCTCAAGGTGGTACATTGGATGTTCATAATATTAAACCAATCTGTGCCCGTTGTAATCTCAGTATGTCAGATAATTACACCATCACTGAATGGGATAAATTAAGTGAGAAAAAAGATAAAAGACGCTACAATTGTATTTGTTTTTAATATTTAAAAAAACATATTATATATAACTTTTTTCTAGTATATTATATAAATGGATTATAATTTACAATTGATCATTGAAGCATCAATAGTTGGAATATCAGTAATGATTATGGGAACAATTGTAACATATATATGGGCAACTATATCTGGAAAATCCACCAAGTTTATATGGAATATGGCAATGTTCGCATCATTATTTTTGATAGGTTTTTTATTACACATATTTTATGAATTCGCTGGATTAAATAAATACTATTGTAAAATATTTAGCAAAACTAGAAAATAACTAAATTTGAATAATTAATATATTTTTTTTATAATATGGAGTTTAATAATGTTTATATCCCAAATGAGATTATAAATACAATTTATAAAAATTTAAAATTTAATGATAAATTATTTCTAACAAAAGTAAATAAATTTATGATAAAAAACTATCATAAAAAAACTCAAATGTACTCATTAGAATTATGTGTCAACAAAGATTATCTTAGATTTTATAAATTAATTAATAAATATGATTATATAAAAGAAGATATAGAATATATAAAAAAAATATGCTTTGAAACAATAAGAAATTTAAATTTACATTATTGTATTTATTTAGATGATATTAATGGATTCGGTGATTATAGATTTATATTTGAATTATTATATAAATATGATATTATTAATAAATATATGATACAAAAATATTCTCCACATTTTTATAAACATTTCTATCCATTTATAGAAAAATCAATTGTTAAAAATGATAGAAATAAAACTATTGAAAATATTAATAATTCAGATATGATATTCAGTTTAAAAAGAAAATTTAAACCATTTTCTAAAAAGAATAAGATTAATTGGATACAATTAGTTGAATAATTATTAAACATCCGCCCATGCATCAGGTATAGAATTAAAACCATTCTTCGGTGTAGGAATTATTATTTTTTCTTCAACTACAATTTTTTTATTACATATATAACATCTCATGACATTTATTAATATTAATCCTCCAAAGATACTTCCAATAATTAAAATATACAATTCATCTTTATTCATTTAAAATAGTTTTATAAGTCTTATAATAATTTTTCAAATTTAAGGTCTAATTACTTTAACACCACTACCATCTATTAATTTATTTAATTTTTTCCATGTTTGTTGTATACCTGTACCACCTTTATCACCACTGAATAACCATGATAATTTTTCTATGGTTTCTTCTGTATATAATAAACCCGGTTTTTTATTATTACATAATCTTCTAATATAATCTTTCATTTCTTCATTATCTTCAATATCTTGTATCTTTTCAAAACCAAATTCTGTTAATGATACTAATTGACCAGTTACTTTACAATTTCTTAATGTATGTAATTTATCTTTTATAAATTCTCTAACACGTGGAGATACTAATGGTAATAAATATCCAGTAAATATAAAAAATAACCAATGATTAGTAACAGATTCACACATATTATAATGATCTAATGTTAAATTGGTTGTATTATTTCTTTCTTCCCATATCCAAGAACTATCTGTTAAATTATCCATCTTATATAATAAAATATTGTATTATTTTTAAATAGATAATCTACATAAAGGACAATTATCACTTGTACCAATCCATTCATCAATACATTTCTCATGATATTTATGACCACATTTCAATATATTTATTGTATCATTTTTTTTATAATTTTCTAAACATATTGAACAACTTTCATCAGAATCTTCAGATTTCAATTCATTATTGAATGTATATTCTTTTATTTTAATTATCTTATTTTGAATAATATTATAATTAGGTAAATCAGGCATATTATTATTTGACTGACTATTTTGATTAAATTGTTCTAATTGTTGTCTTTGATAGTCAATATATACGTTATGGGTTTTAATAGCTTTACATAAATTAAAACATAATGCTACACCTAATATCCACATAAATAAAGAAAAATAACTATTATAATATTCATCATATAAAACAACATCGGTTTTATTATCATTTAAACCATTCAAATTATTAAAATTACTTGAATCTCCGACTACTTCAATATATTGATGATTCATATATATATATATATATATATATATATATAATATTTAAATAATTATTTCAATATTGTAATAATTTTAATATTTGTTTATTAATAGTATCTTCCTCCATTATATATAAATTTCTTTTATATACAATATCAGATTGTTCATTTCTATCACATGTACCTGGTAAATTTATTAATTTATCTTTTTCTAATCTAATTTTTTCTAATCTCATATATTCCTTATTCACCATATTTAAGATATAACTTTCTTTATTATCAAGATTACCTTCTATCACGGGTTCGCATGTAATAGGTTCACATTCAGATATTTCATCTACTTTTTCAGATGTGTAAGTAGATTTTTCATCTGTTTCTTTAACTGTTTCTTTAACTGTTTCTTTAACTGTTTCTTTAACTGTTTCATTGTTTTTTCTGTATTCATTATGATTCCTTCTGAACATAATACAACTCAACATTATTATTATTATTATATTTTTATAATTTTAAATATCAAATTTAATCAAATAGTTTTAATCTTAGAATTCTTATAAAATTTGAGATTAAGATTGAAGCAAATCAAATTGATTTGATTATACTTGTTTATCGAGTGATCATAATAGAAACTTATAAACAGTTTCTTCTTCGTGTGGATATACACCTTTCAATAGGATAATGTCTGCTAAAACGATTATGACTCATTCGATAACTTGGAAGTTCTTGAATGCGCAAGATCCGTGGGAGTGTGTTAGAAATCTATTGGAATACTATGATATTCCTCTAGAGTGTCATCAGTGGATTGTAAGTGTATCTCTCCCTATGAAAATCCCTGTATGCCCCGTTACTATTAAATTGTTGCGCGTACATAATTCGAAAGATATTCCAATCAATACCTTGTATGCCAAGGACTTGGGTGGGGACCTTGGTTCAAATGATAGCATGTATTATGATGTTGCCAAAACATTATACACACCTACTCTTGAACAGGGTAAGCGAGAAAACCGTATGGAGAGGTATCAAAGAATAATAGGGTACGAATGTAATTGTACTATTCTTTGTGTACAGAGTGACTGGCCATGTGCAGGATTTAATGGCACCGATAAAAAGTATATGGTTCCGTCAAGGTATGGTGGTGGCAACCATGAGGCCGTGTGGCATGCGTCAGAACCAGTACCATCTGCTATGAGAAAGGAGGATTTTTGGCCTGAATTCAGACATTATATACAAATGTGTAATCTGGACAAACACCAAAAATATTCTACTAAAAAGATGTATACAAAACTCGTGAAAAAGTATGGAGGTGCTGCTCATTACAAAGCCGCAAAGGCCTGCGAACATACAAGATTGTATAAGAGTGTAGGAAACTGGAGGAAGAACGAGTTGGCTAGAGCATACCCAACACTCTACGGAAAAGGTGGTTGGGCAAAAAAGTAATGTGATAGTAATAATGTGTAATTTAATAAAAATTTTTTTTATCATATATTATATATGAGTTTAAGGGCATATGAAGAAAATTCTAAACAAGAAGAATTTTATAAAGAAATGTATAAAAATCAAACTTTAGAATATGTTATTGATCAAAGGAAAAAATATGCCCATTTAGGTATTATTAAAATGTCTATGTATAAAGCATTATCTCTATTAGACACCTTTGTAGATTCATCTGATCCAGATGTTGATGAACCTAATTTAATACACGCTTTCCAAACTGCAGAAAGAATTAGAAAAATATATCCACATGATAAAGAATATCAAATCACCGGTTTAATACATGATTTAGGTAAAGTTTTATTCACATTTAAAGAACCAGAATGGTCTATCACAGGTGATACTTTCGTTGTAGGATGTAAATTACCTTCTTCATTAGTATATTATAATCATACTGAAAATCATCCTGATCGCAATAATACTTTGCTTGGTATTTATAATGAATTTTGTGGATTAGATAATTTAAATCTTTCATTCGGACATGATGAATATTTATATCAAGTTCTAAAACAAAATAAAGATATACATTATATTTCAGATAAATATCTTGATATAATAAGATATCATTCATTTTATCCATGGCATACTCATGGTGAATACATGTATTTTATGGATGATAAAGATTTTTATATATTAAATAATATTAAAGATTTTAATCAATATGATTTATATTCAAAAAATGATAAAGATTTTAGTTTAACAGATGATATTGTTGATTATTATAAAGATTTATTAATTAAATATTTCCCTAAACCTTTACAGTGGTAATATAATTATTCTGTAGTAGTAATAGTAATTGTTTTCTTTTTTTCATTAATATATTCTGGATTCAAAGATAAAGGTGGTGGTGCTGATGCATATGCTATAGATGCTTGTAAAGGAGATTGATGTTTATCTGTTTCTTCTTCATGATATTCCTTCTCTATTATGCGAGGTTCATTATTTTCATTATCATTTTTATCACATCTTTTATTTAATCGTAGATTATATGATATAATTAATCCAGTAAAAATACCTGTCATATATGATATTGTATTTATCAATATAATATCTAATGTATTCATATATATTTATGCATTAAATTTTTTCTCATCTATTGTATAAATCGGAACTACTATACTTTCAATTATATCTATTGTATTATATTCTTGACATAGCGCACATTGATTAATACAAGGAATACAATGTACTAAAAAATTATATCTACTGTTGTATAATATATTATATTTATGAGATATTTTTGTTCTATAATGTCCTAAAAATATACCAGTTAAACAAGATAATACTATTAAATTTATAAAACTAATTATTGTAATATATGCGAAAAAATCATTTAAACTATGTGGTAGAGTATTTATATTATATTTACATTCATCAATTAATGTTTGTTTAGAACATTCACATATTATAGTTGAATTAGTTAATGAACATTTATTATCATAAAATTTTTCATAATTAAAATCTTCTATATTTTCTAAACAAGTATTATTATTATTACATATTTCTAATTTATTAGTGAAATCAATTTGTTTACTCAATAACATATTCCATTCCATATTATAAATAATTATCGAGAAAAACATATTAATTATTAATTGTAACGAAAGATATTTACAACAACCGATCCAGCATTTACCAAATTGTGCTCTTTCATATATTCTTCCAAATAAACAATAAGGAAATAAGAATCCCATTGAACATGAACACATATCTTCAAAACATCCAAGTAATGGAGAAAATCTATTTATATTATGTATTTTATTTATTCCATGGTCTAATTGGCTATTGTAAATATTATCATACATTATATATTATATAATATATTATATGTTTAAATTTTAAATTATTTTAATTATATATATTATAAAATGTTAGAAGAATTTATGGAACAATATGGACAGTATAGTCAATTTATTATAATGGGTGTATTTTTATTAATAGGTGGTGCTATATATGGTGGTTATTTATATTATAAAAAACAAGAAGATATGAAAAATGTTAATAATAATTTAAATAATCCAATATTAGGACAGCAGCAGCAAGGACAGCAGCAAGAACAAGAACATAAACAAGAACAGCAACAAGAACATAAACAAGAACAGCAACAAGAACATAAACAAGAACAGCAACAAGAACAGCAACAGCAACCTAATCAACCTCCAGTATTTGTTCCGTCTGATACATTTAAAGGTACACAAAAAGGATATACATTTAAAAACGGTCCAAATGGTAATGGATATTATATGGATAAATAATAAAAATAATTTAAAAGTAATATTATAAATATGAATATGAATATGTCAGATAATTTACCTACAGAAGGTGGTTCATCTAATATCCCTTTAATTCCTACAGAGATTCCATCACAAGAACTTCAATATTTCAAAGAAAAAGTAAAAAGGTGGTTAATGATTGATAAACAAGTTGCTGATCTTGAAGGTCAAATTAAAGAAATCAAAAAAGTAAAAAAAGAATTAATGCCAGAAATTACTAAATTTATGGTTCAATATAATATATCTGATTTAAATACTGAAGATGGTAAATTGAAATGTTCTGAAAGAAAAACTAAACAAGCCATAAATAAAAATTATCTAATACAAGAATTAACTAATTCACTTGGTGAAAATCAAGAGCAAATTAATAAATGTATGGATAATATTTTATTAAATAGACAAATCAAGATTACTCATATTTTAAGAAAATGTAAAAAATGATAATAAATTATTACGAGTAATAAATTTAGTTTAGAAACCCCATCCCATCACAGAACTTATTACAATAATGACAGTCCGATTTGTTACCGTCTGGACCACATAGTTTTAGTCCTTGATCTTGTGAAAGTTTACAATGGCCACCGATACACTGGTGCGGAGGGGATTTACATTGACATTTATCATTTTCGTATTTACACTTACCTTGACACGCCATGTTATGGTTATCATTACATGTTCTATCCGCCGCATCGCGCGCCTTATTCTCGGCGTCTTCAGCTGCCTTCTTGGCGTTCGCCGCTTATCAGCTGCCGTTTATTAGGTAATTTCTCCGCAATGAGCAAGATCTATTCTAAATTTTAGCTCTTCACACTTATTTTCACCTGGCTTCGGCATGCATGGAGTACAATTACCATCATAATAATTTATACATTTATCACTCCCCCCAATACTAGTTACATCTATATTTTCACATACATATTCAGTATGTTCATCATCCGGAAACGTGTACAATTTTGCCGCCTTACAACCTTTAGGTCGCACGCCACAAGTATTGTCTGGTGGTGGTGTCTTATCTGCTGCCTTATTGTTTTCGTCATTTACCTTTTTACAATCTACCTTACAAGATATACCCGCGCCTTCACAAAGCTTATTTATATCACTATATTTTATATCTGAACAAAGTTTATTAGATAAGGTAGGCTTGTCTTTACCTTTACATTTTAGCGCACAATTATTATTATTACAAATATCAGTTGAGGGACAGTCGGTAATATTATCTATTGGTGTCAATTTGCAAAATTTGTCTATTTCATCTTCACTAAAACATGGATTATTTGACTTATATTGGTTTAAACATTTATAACAATCATCTTTATCACATCCATCTAGTTTTTGTTGAAATATTTCATTGCATACACCACTTGGTCGTGATGATTTTTCTGAACAATTGTTATTATAATCAAATACACATGATTTATTTGAATTAGGATCATTAGGATCATCCATACATTGATAAAAATAATCATCCTTTTTTGAATAATATTTTTCACAATTATGTTTTTCTTTATTGCAATCATCTAATATTGTACCTGTACATGTTTTTAGTTTTTCATCTTCTGATTGACGGTATTTTGGTGATTTTTCTATCGTGGCCTTTAATATATATTCATCACAACCTTTCACCATATTATAATGATAATTATTACCTAATAATTCACATTCAATGAAATTACAATTTTGTAAATTATTTATATCACAGCCATCTTTAACCTCACATCTTTTTCTATGTGGATTACAATAAAATCTACCTTTACAATCCATATCATCTTTACAATCTTCGAATTCGTTACATTCTCTATTAAAACATTCACTTGAATGTATTGCTCCATCCTCATATATACAGTCTATACCACCTTCACCTTTTCTTTGAATGACATTATATGTTTTATATTTAGAACCTCTACCACATTTTCTACTGCATTTACTCGATTCATTAAATCTCCCAATACATGGTTGTTCTATTGGTGTTTCTTGATAAAAAACATATTTTTTTAAAAAATTATTTAATTTTTTAATTAATTCATTATATAAATTATGTTCTTTAGTATTAACTTTTGTATCTTTATTTAATGAATTCCAGAAATTATATTCATAGTAATTGGTATTACCTTCGATAGTTTTATTCCTTTTATTCCTTTTCATTTTTAATATATAAAATACCATAAATATAAATAATGCTATCAATAAATATATATTCTTTTTATATAAATAATATACTAAAATATTTAATAAAATTAATAATATAATTTTATCCATTATATATATATTATATATTATAATGGTAAAAAAAGATTTAATTATCATAAGTTTTTAAAAAAATTTAATTTATATATATATATATATATATATTATAAATGGATATGCGAGAAAATACCATTATAAGACAATTAGAAATAAAATTAAAAGGACAAAACTCTATATTTTTTGGGGATCGTTATGGAACCCCCTTGCGTGGTAGGACGAGAATGGACGAATTAACAGCTGGATCATATACAGGTGATAATGGTGTACCATGTCCCGAACCCATAAATGTCTGGGACATGTTGAATAGTGACCCACCTGCAGCGTGGGGACTTGGTGGGGAGGGACCAGCATTGACATTTTGCTTTGATGAATGGAACGAGTGTGTTGAAGTGTTTCCACCCGAATATACAATTGCGGATCTTTGGAATGATAATCTAGGCGAAGGACCGGGTGATTGGACGGGTGACAGACAAAACGCACAGGGCATTACTACATCTTTTAAAATATGGGGCAAAAAAGGTCCAGATTTCAATATACCTTTAGAGTTTCCTGAAGATATCGGCGCGAGGAAAAAAAGACGAAAAACCCGAAAAAAAACCGTCAAACTCGAATCCAAATATAAATCCAAACCCAAATCTAAATCTAAAAAATCTATTAAAAGTCATATTTCTAAAAAAAGATACTTAGAATTAATAAAAAAATCTAAAAAAAAAAAACTTTCTAAAAAAGAATCTAAACAATTAAATGATGAATTATTTAAAAAATATTGTAGATGTATTAAAACATTAAAATATTCTAAAAATAAAAAAATGAAAGAAGGTAAATATGGTATTTGTATGAATAGTATTTATAAAAAAAGAGGTATAAAACCCCCATTCAATGCTTCTAAAAAATGTGGACAATTTTATAATTATTAGTTAGTTTAAATTTAATAAAAATAAAATATTTATATTTATAAATGGAAATTATTACTGTTACGAATGAAAACTTTCACACTATCATATCAAAATATATTGAAGATAAAAATATTAAGATTTGTGATATTGATAGTATGATTGAAACCTACATGTCTATGGTTGAAGAACATCACCTTTTTATGATAGATAGAGATTTATTAAAAGATCTATTAGTGGATCTTACTTATATGTATGCTCCTAAAGATGATGCAAATAAAAGCAGAGCATTATATCATTTAGTCGGATCTGATTCAGATTCAGATGATAATGATGACGATAATTCTGATATGCTAAATAATATGAAGAACATGATGTCCAGTATGTCTGGTATGCCTGGTATACCTGGTATGCCTGGTATGCCTGGTATGCCAACTATTCCTGATACATCTGATACATCTGATACACCTGACACATCTGATACACTAGATACACATGATGAAGGAACGAAATCACCAGAAAATGTGGATTAATCTCATAAATTGATAAAATTTGAGATTATGATTGAGATCAAATAAAACATTGATTGAACTTTGATTCAATACAGAACAAACAAAAAGAACCCAAACAAACTAAACAACCAATACAACAGACATGGATCAGTCAGATCAACAAATGTCTATGCTTTGGAGATGGAATGTGGATTCTGATCCTATTGAAGTACATGTTGCCACCGATTCTTCTGAAGAAATCGATGATCAACTATGTATCCAATATCTAAGGTCTTTGAGTCAAGTTCCGAAACCACTTTCCATTACATTTATCTTCACTGGTACTCCCAAGGTATCCAGTAAGGAATCTGCTGGAGAATGGATGACCACATTCGAAGAACATGTGGTTTCTCAGCAGAACCCTAATACTAATGTATCTTTCACCACGCTTGAAGAATACTCTTCTTCAGGTTCTCATAATCCGGACTTCTTTCTTCAAATCGCGCCCATGAAGGAATATACTGGAGAGAACCTTGAGGTCAAGGGTAAGTATATTCTTGCGGGTGATTATGTATCTGATACCCCATCATTCAATATGTTGGGATCAGAGGCAATCACTAAGAAATTCTTTGATCAGGGAAAACTTGTGGATATCCCCTCTCATCATATGGCAACTATGAGATTTAATGAGGAACTTCTATCCAAGTTTACCGGACCATTCAATGAATATATTGTATTCACAGCATTCAAGCTTGCATTTGGTCGTATGCACCCTAAGTGCCCTGTAGCACAAAAGTTTGCTGAAGGTCTTGTTAATCCCGATGTTGGTCGCGGAGTTAACTACAAATCTGTTATGACCATTGCTAAGAATCTAGATGTTCCCAGCATGCCAGCCTTCTATACACACACAGAGTCCTACGACGCCCTCGAAGCCAAAAAGTATTTCAAGGACATATTCGGCGATGATTGGAAAGATACTAATGGTTCCATTTGCAAACTTGACCATATCAACTATATCCTACATTATATCAATGTCTTCGCCACTGGTATACGTCCATCCGCCCTATTTCATGATAATGGTGGTGAAGTATTCTATTCCAATTTCACAGTAGACACCATTCCAGAACTACTCAAACCTTCTTGGGAATACTTTAAGGCAAATGCTAGTAAATTGATTGACTGCTATAACCCTGTATACGACTTGTTCGCTGGATATGTAATGGTAGGACTTATTAATGGAGAAACTAGAGTAGAACATTCAGTAGAAGAATTCCTGGAAAAAATAGTTAAGGAATTTTAGTAGTGTGTGTAATAGTTAATAATGTATATAATAAATTTGATTTAATTAATTTTTTTTGTTAATAAATACTCATGTTTGATGAACTTTTATCATATAATCTAATTGATTATGATAAAATTATATTTAATAAAAAATTAGATAAAGGTAATTTAATTGTTTATAAAGGTACTTATAATAATACTGATATTGCTATAAAAGAATATATTGTTGAAGAAGATAATGAATTTGATTATAATTTAATTAATGAATTATTTATAGGTACTAAAATAAAATCAGAAAGATTAATGAAAATATTAGGTTACTCAATCAATAAAGATAAATCTAAAGTATATTTATTAATGGAATATATTAATTCAAGTAGTTTATGGAATCTTATTAATGATGAAAAATATACAGTAAATATAAAATATGAATATAGATTATCTGATAATAAAATAGTTAATAGTTTTATTTATGATAACAAGAAAGGTGATGTATGGAATTATATAATGAATGATGATTTTAAACAAAGTATTATTTTATCACTTCTTAAAGCAATTAAATCAATGTACGAGAACAAAATTATTCATGGTGATCTTAAAACCCATAATTTAGCAATTAATATTAAAGGTAAAGATAAATATATTAAAATAATTGATTATGGTTCTTGTTATTATAATAAGGATGATATTTATATTGAAAGTGTCATGGGCACAGATGGATATTACGCACCTGAACAAGAAAATAATTTATTGAATCATAAATCAGATATATATTCAGTAGGTATAATGATTATTGAGATTTATGTAGGTAATATATGGTATGATGGTGACACATTTAATGAATGCCGTAATGAAGTTCTAAAATCATTACGTATGATAAAAAAAGAAAATATTAAATTAGATAAATTACTTAGAAAATGTATTGATTTAGATCATAAAAAACGACCAGATATTTATAAATTATATGATATGTTTATCTCAATCTAAGAACCAAATGTAAAGTAGATTCTTTTTGAATATTATAATCCCCTAATGTTCTACCATCTTCTAACTGCTTACCAGCAAATATAAGTCTTTGCTGATCAGGTGGGATACCTTCTTTATCTTGAATTTTGGCTTTAACATTCTCAATAGTATCAGATGCTTCAACCTCTAGAGTAATAGTTTTACCAGTAAGTGTTTTTACGAATATTTGCATTATTATATATTATATTATATAATATTTTTTTAAATATGTTTTCAACAATGATCACAAATATAAATGATTTCATCTTTATTTGATATTAATATTTGTTCTAATGTGTGTGAATGTACATGAAATTTTTTAACATTTACTGATTCTAATAATATTTCAAAATTATATTTTTTCAATACAGTTTTTAATTCATCTGTAAATATTTTTATTATATTATCTACAGTATCTATTGATTGTATATTAATTTCCACTTTAAATCCTGAAAACAATTCAGATGATGCTATAAATGTCCTATTATATGATGAATTCATTGTATATATCTTAAATATAAAATATATTAATTATATATAATATGGACGACATTAGCGAACTAGATCTTTATGACGTAAATTGTGATAATATTAATGAAATATTACTTAAAAAAGAAAATATTGCTAAAGAAACTATTCCAGTAAACGTCATTAATGATGAAAAATATAGACATTTAAGAAGTATTATTGTTCAACAAAAGAAGATCATATTACAACAAGCTGACCAAATTGCCGTTTTAAAATCCACTGCTAATTAATAACATAATACATAATTGCTGTATGTATATTAGGAAAAGCATTATCAACAAATATAGGTTTATCCATATAATTTATATTTACCCATATTGTATTCCATCCTCTTCTTTTAGCCATCTCTAAATTTTCTAATCTATCATCAAAGAAATAATATTTATTTTTATTGTTTATAAATTTTTTTATATCTGCTTCAACAAATTTATATGATTCAACATGTGGTTTCATGGCAGGCATAGTATCTCTAGCATATATTTTATTAAATGAATTTATTAATTTCATATTATTTAATACATCCTCTGCATGTCCATATGTTCCATTCGTATAGATGATTTTTGGATAATTTAAATCATTTAATAATTTAAATAAATTATTATCAAATGATATTTTATCATAATTTACTTCACCAAAAGGATAATATATTATTGTATCATCTAAATCAAATATAAATACTTTCATTAAATATTATATATATTAAATAATTATATATATTTATTTTTAAATTCTATTTAAAAAAATATTGTGTATATTATTAATAATGAGTAAAGAATTATTGTTATCAGATGAAGAAAAAAGATATGTTATTTTCCCTATTAGACATGATATGTTTTGGGATATGTACAAAAAAGCAGAAGCAAATTTCTGGACCACTGAAGAATTAGATCTTTCTAAAGATATGAATGATTATAATAAATTATCATCCGATGAGCAATATTTTATTAATAATATTTTAGCTTTCTTTGCTGCGTCTGATGGAATTGTGAATGAAAATCTTGTTGAAAGATTTTGTAATGAAGTTAAAATACTTGAAGCAAAATTCTTTTATGGTTTTCAAATTGCTATGGAAAATATTCATTCTGAAACTTATTCTTTACTCATAGATACATATATTAAAGATTTACCCCTTAAAAATAAATTATTTAACGCTATTGATACTATTCCTAGTGTTAAAAAGAAAGCAGAATGGACTTTAAATTGGATTGGTGATAAATCCGATTTTGGTAAAAGAGTTATAGCATTCGCTTGTGTAGAAGGTATCTTTTTTTCTGGTGCCTTTTGTTCTATATTTTGGTTAAAGAAACGCGGACTAATGCCTGGTTTATGTCATAGTAATGAATTAATCAGTAGAGATGAAGGTTTACACACAGAATTTGCTGTATTAATTCATCATACTTTGCAAAATAAATGTCCAGATAAGGAAATTTATGAAATAGTTAAAGAAGCAGTATCTATAGAAAAAGAATTTATTACAGAATCATTACCATGTAAATTAATTGGTATGAATAATGATTTAATGAAACAATATATCGAACATATTGCCGATAGATTATTATTAATGTTTGGTTTAGAAAAAGTATATAACAGTAATAATCCATTTGATTGGATGGAAATGATCTCAATTCAAGGAAAAACTAATTTCTTTGAAAAACGTGTTGGAGAATACTCTAATAATGCTAATCCTAACTCTAATAGTGAAGACAATATTTTTGAATTAGATGGTGATTTTTAATTCATATATAATATTGGTACAATACATATAATAATAATATCATGTTTTCAACATCACCATTCATATATAAACATATAAATAATAGGAATATAAATAATTGACCGAATGAAGAAGTGAATACGTTAGTGACTTTTTTCCTAATTTCTTTTTGAATATCAGTTTTCCATACTAAATTAAGTGGAATCATCGTAAAAGCAATCATTAAAAATAATAATGTAGTTAATATACCACTATTAGATTTAACAATATTGCATACAGGTTTCAAAGGTGAAAGTACTTTTTTAATTTGAGCAGACATGTTTTATAATATATATATATATATTTTTTGAATTAATTCATATTATTTATTTTCTAATTCTTTTAGTTTTAGATCTTTTCTTAGATTTTTTATTTAATGTTCTCTTTTTTGTTTTAGAAACTTTTCTACGAATGGTTTTTCTCTTTTTTTTTTGTTTCTTTCTTCTTCTTGATGATTTTCTTCTTCTTCTAGATGATGACCCACCGGTACTTGTTTGGTCCGTTAGCATCGAGTCGAGGGCATCGGGGGATGGTCTGACTTCGAATTTTACATGTTCATCAAGAATATCACGCGCCGCCGCCGTCTGAACAAACTCCAAAAATTTATCTAATGTACCTTTGATTGTGGTTAAAGATAAAGTCGCCTTTTTGCCGTAGATTTTCAACTGATTTGAGATAAGTAATACGGCGGCTATCGGCCCAGATACTGCTACAAATACCGCAATCAAATCGTTAAAAATATTCTTAAACTCTAAATTAAACAATTCGACGCGACCCTCAGGCGGCATAACATCTATACCGGGATAATCGTTGGTGTTTACTCCACCCACAATAGCAATCATTTGTTTTAGATCTCCTAAAGTCGTCTCCACCGCATCTTGAGGGAATTTACTTAAAACTGTGTTTATATATGATGCGTATAAATAAGCTATTGATAATTTTTGTATAGGGCCTTTATTTACAATTTTAAATAGTTCACTGTATTTTTTTAAGGTTTCCGTAGGGGAGCCGCCACGTACTAATGATTTTTCTATTTCTACTAACTGCTGCGCGATTTCTTTATCATTATCTTTATTTTCTACCTTTTGTATACCAATTTTCTTAGCCTCCACCCTAAACTTTTCCATAAGTGCATTCAATCTGAATTGTTCTATTTCTTTTTCCTGATGTTCCGTTAGATTTGTATTCTCCACTACTTCAAAAAATCTATATCCTAAATATGCAGCAAGGCATGCACACACAACACCCGCAACCACCATTATAGCTAGATTAATACCAGCCAAATTCAGCACGGGCGGTATCGCTTTTCCAACCCCTGCCGTCGCCAGCGCAACCAAGGTTGATGTATGTTTTAATGCGTTGCTCGCTACATACTTAATTGCCGGAACAATTACAGTTGAATTATTCCAAAGGACAACGTGTCCTTCACATATATACTGAATTATTGTAGTATTCAATGCATAAAATGCTCCTACATAAACATATCCTTTAAACTTCTGAAATCCATTATATCCATTTATTAAAAGAAATTTTTGGGTTTCATGAGCAAATAAAAGATATGATTTTGTACCTTTTTTTGCTTTATTTAAAAAAACTTTAATCTCCATAGGCATTTGAGAGTTGGTTTCGCCTATCATTAGTTCATTACCTATAACACTTCCTATTATAATGCTTTCTCCATTTCCACCCCTCTGTATTTTGGTGGATCCACCACCACCACCGGTTTTATCATCAGACCATGTTTTAAAATCTTCGCAGAAGGTGGCGAAGCTCATCCCTCCGTCCCATTTATCACTTTCTTCAATAAATTTAGATAACTTTGCGTCGATGTATTGGTCCGAGCATTGTGATTTTAATTCCTCGATCGAGTCTGCACGTTGGATTTTTCTTTTAGATGCCATTTATAATATACCTTAGAAAAAAATAAATTCTTTATTTAAGAAGTATTCAATAATATATATTATAATGGACTTATCTAAAATTCTGAAAGGCGATGAGAAATCAGAAAATGTAAATATACATAAAAAATCTAAATATGTCCCTAGTATTAGTACAAATCCATATAACCCTAATAATTACTCTAATAAAAATGAAATAGATAAACTTCTAGAAGAAGAAAAAAATAATCTTCATTTAAAACCTTGGAATAAATTAGATAATACAACCAAAAATAATTTATTCAAAAATTATTTATCTATAGAAAAAGATTTAAACGGACTCGATGAAAATCAAACGAGTGTTTTACACAAATTATTAATAAAAAATATAAAAAATATTAATAAAAGTTCAGATGTTGATTATGATTCAGAAAATGGTGTCTTAAATAAAATACATATTCTCATTTATGATGAAGAATATAAATCATATTCTTTAAATTTTGCTAAAAAAAAGAGTAAATCGGTTACTAAATCTAAATCTAATCTTGATAAATTTATGAAATCTTAAACCATAGGATCTCTAACACTCTGACCTTCACCCAATACATTAGGTTCACCAGGTAATTGAGGTAATGGTGCTACAGCAGGTGCTACATCAGGCACAGGTGCTACAGCAGGCACCTCAACCACATCAGCCACATCAGGCGCAGGTAATGGTTCTTCATCAGATACAGATTCATAAGGTTCTTCATCTTGTACAGAAGCAGGCACAGGCGCATCTAAGCTAGATATATAGTCATCTAAACCATCTTGCTGTTTCATACTAAATAAATTATCTTTACTTTGAACAGTATCTTTATTTTCTTCTACATATTTACCCATATTACCAGATATCTCTGTGACTTTAGATATTATTCTTTTATAATATATTAAGTGTTTTTTTATTAAATTTATAACATATACATAATTTAAAAATACTATATTTATATTTTGAGGTATTTTTACATCATCATCTATTTTACTATGCATTAAATATATTGATTTATCTTTCATACTTAAATCTAATAATATACTAATATTTAAATCATCAACTGTAGAAGATATTTGTTCTAACATACTATTTATATCTGTAATTTCATCCTTTAATTCACTAATATTTTTTAAAAATCCATCCATATGATCCATCATTTCATCTTCGACTAATACATCATTCATATTATTTGTTCTAACTTTATCATTCAATTCTCTAAATTGTCCACATAATATATTAATATTTTCTAATAATTCTTCAATTGTTTTATTACTATTATCCATATTAACTCTATCTTCATATAATATATTATCTTCTTCTTCCCATTCTTTTTTTACATGTTGTATATATTTTTTAAATGTATTTTGCTCCATTAATTCTGTAAATGCTTTATTAAATATACTTAATATTTGAAAGTAAAATGTAAATAATTTATCCTTTTTTATTTTATTATATTTTAATAAATGATTTAAAAATGTTATTGTAGTTGTTTCAGTTCTATCTCTACTTGTAAGCATTATTGGTTTATTTAATTGTATTTCACCTGCTACACATTTATTCAATAAAGTTCTTAATTCAATATATTCCATTATATTAATATATTATATTAAAAATCCTATCTGTTTAACTAATTTTCTTTTTAGGTTTTTTTCTTTTAACTGTAATACCTTTAAATTTCATTTTCGATATGACATCATAACATGATTCTAATGCTCCTTCCATCCATGCTTGTCTTTTACAATATGATTCTCCACATAAATATAATTCCTTACCTTCAATCGGTTGCAACATTTTATCATAAATTTCATGCATATCACTTCCTAATTTCCAAAAATGACATCCATTATCCCATAAATGAAAGTGTATTTCTTCCGGTTCAGGTATCTTTTCCTTAAGACTAAATATATCAGTTATTTCTTTATGAATTGCTTTTATTAATACATCTTTACCTCTTTGATACAATGATGATAATAATTTAGTACTCAACCCATCTGTATAACTTATCATAATTAAACCAGTATCATAATTTATTGGAATAATATGTCTTAAATAATTATCTGTAGTAGTCCTGGGTATATTTTTAAACCATACATCTTCTTTACTTACAGGATATTTAAAATATATGCGTAATAACGGTATACCTTCAACAGAATCTAGATGTTTTACATCTTTTAAATATTCTATTGGTTTTAAATTTTCTTGTGGAATAGTTAGAATTAATTTATCATAATACATCCTATTTTTCTTATCAGTAGAAATATAACCGTCATCTATTTTTTCTAATCCTTCAGATAATTTTATTGTTATATTACTATAGGATTTTAATTTATCATTTAATGTACTTATTATTTTAGATAATCCATCTTTTAATGTAAAGTAATCAGATTTATCATTTAATAAATCTTTCTTAAACATATCTATACAAGCTTTCGCATTTAAATTCATAAATTCACTATCATAACCAAATGCTTCTCTAATAGATACTGCTGTATCATAATCAAATATATCTATTAATAATTGAAAAAACAATATGTTTTCTAAATAATCTTTTTTTAATCCTTTCGTTTTTGTTAATAATTGTTTAAATAAATCATTTAAATTAATATTATTTTTCTTATTATGAATTATTACATCTATTTTTTCAGGTAATTTTACTATTTGATCTTTTAATCCTAACTCATGTATTAATGTTATTAATTTACTATGTTTATTACTAAATCTTGATGCTCCACATTCATAATGATAATCTGTTTTATACATTGTATGTATTCTACCACCTAACTCTTTACCTTTTTCTAAAACTAATATATCTTGTTTAGTATCTTTTAACTTATATGCTAAAAATAAACCAGATATACCACCACCAACAATAATTATATCATATTTCTCACCGAAAAAAAAAGACATTATATATATTATATTATATTATATTTAATAATTGGAAACTTTATAAATATCTATGATACAGGAATACCACTAATATTTTAAATTTTCTTAATCAGATGACAAATTTTGTATAAAGGTCTAAAGGTCTTTTCCAATCACCATACATATAATTTAAAAATGGTGTAACTAATAAGGATGTAGATTGAAATAATAAAACAGCATATTTATTAATATTTGTTAGATAAATAAGTAATATACTTAATATATTTATAAATAATATTATTAATAAATCTATTCTTGTCCAAAAAAATAAATCACCTATACCCATTCTCATTATAAAATATACTATACATGCTAAGACAAATAAAAATATACTTTTATTATAAATATTTATATTCATTATATTATAAGAAATATATTAAATTAATCCCATGAATAAAATTACCATAAACAATGCATCCATATATGTTAATTTATATGTATTACCTGTTACTTTTTCAACTACATTATTATAACTTACTTGTACAATATATGCTTTAATAAATATTACTAATAATCCTATTATAAATATGGTTATCATACTCATACCCGGATTAAATTTAGTCATACCACTTTTTAATGCTCCACCTATTAATCCCATTATTATATATATAATAAAAAAATTTTATTAGTGTAATTATATTATTATTATTTATTCTATAAAACTATTAAACAATTTACTTGTTTCTTCAGAATCTATTGAAATATCTAATAATTGTTTTACTGGATTCATTATCTGATTCGATATATAATGTGAATAATCTATTTCTTTCTTTATACCACCCCAATCCATATAATCTGGGTGTTCTATTCTATCACCTTGTAATATTTTTTGTGCCTTATATACTGGATCACCATTAACTTTTATTGTTTTATATTTTTGTTTACCATTTTTATAATGACCATTTTCTTTTTTCTGAGATACTTGTTTATATCTAAGGAATTCTTTCTTAAAATCAACTTTTACGAATAAATACGGTATTCTATCATTCGCTTTAGGTCTATTACCTGGATCTCTTTCACCTATTTTATCTGCTAATACTTTATGTGCTATACCATCTGGATTTTTATAATAACTATTTAATGTTTTTGATATTAAGAACATACTAATATGTTCTTTACCATCTACTATCTTTTTCAATGTATTTTTCAACCAACTTATAACTTGTTCTACATTTGTAGCATTCATTAATTTATTTACCATATTACCAAATACATATTTTACTATCGGAGCATTATCTCTTCTTTTTGTAACTAAACCCATGGATGTTCTTTTAGGAATTTCTTTACTAGTAAATTCATATTTCTCACCAGTATATCTCTTTTTAGATATTAATATGAATGGATAAAAGGTTTTCTCATATTCTAGATCTTGTGGATATAAATTTGGACTAGTTTTATCTTCATCCCAATATTTCTCTGGCCAACTATCTTCTTTCAATTTACTCGTTATATATTCTCCTATTATTTGACCACATTGTATACTATGTTCTACTGAATCCAATTTTACCAATTCTTCCTTATCTTTTTCTACTTTTCTAGAAAATTTAATAAATATTGAATCCGTATCACCATATACAACATCTAATAATTTATTATCTAATGCTAATTGTTCTTTATCCTCATCCTTATCTTTTAAACTATTATAGTATTCTTCATAATTATCATGTTCTTCTTTTAATGGATTATATATATAATTATTACTTGGTAATAATGCCCAATCATACGCATATTTTTTCGCATCTATAATCTTTTGTCTACCAATTGCAGTAGTACATGCTGCTACTTTTTTAAATAATAAGCAGGATGTTTTTGCACCCATCTGACCATATACAGAATTAGATGTTAATTTATATGCTAATTGTAAACCATCCAATACTTTCTTTTTATTTTCATCTTTTTCTTCTTTTAACAATTTTTTAGTTGCTGATCTCGCACCTAATAATTCTTTCAATACTCTAGGTATAATACCTTTTTTCTTTTTACATTTAGTATTATGTTCAGATAAGAATACACAATCTATTACTTGTATTTTACCGTTTTCATTTAATACTGTTTTTTTTTCTATGATAGACGTTCCTTCTTTTTGTTCATATATATAATTATCATATTCTATTCTATTATAATCAATACCTGGTTTATAATCTTTAAACCATTCTTTATCTTTAATTTCATTATATTCACCTAAATATGTATCATGAGATATGTTTTTCTCTATTATTGAACTAGGATATAATGAAGCATAATCAACTACAGCTATTGGATCATCTAAATATATTCCAGTTTTAGGTTCCAATACTATAGCACCTTCAAACCCAGAATTATCGCTTTCTTTTTCATCATATTGTTTTAATGTAGGTATTTTATACCCATTAATATGACTAAATTTAGTCACAATAGATTGTACCTTAATCCCTTGTCCTCTTAAGAATATATATGGTTGAGGCACAGAACATACATTACTCATACCAATATTATTCGGAATAAAATCCAACATTAATAATAAGTGAATACATAATTCACAATCCATAATACAATATTTAGCAATAAATCCTCTATCTTCTGCATTACCAAATTTATGTTTATTAAATAATTCCTGCGGTGATATATCATCCTTATTTAAACACCATTCTGAATATAATATATCATTATCCTCTGTTTTTAATAGTTTATAGCTTTTTATTTTTTTATCAGTCAATATCTGTATAACATGAATACCATTTTCACTACGAATGTTTGTTATATAATATTTACCTCCATTATTATATTTCATATCTCCATAATTATTCTTAATATTAAATGATATATAATCACCTATTTTAAGAGTTCCTTTACTATTTGTTTCAAAATATACATATCTATTATCATCATATTCCACATTTCTTAATTTTAAGATTTTCCCTCTGATAAAATTAGATGCTACATTATCTAATTTATATGATTCAAGTGAATGTCCTTTCTTTACTTCATTCATTACATCAAAGATAATACGCCCATCCATATGAATATATTTTAATGTATTATTCATAAAACTATCTTCAGGTTCATCGTTTTTCCCACTTAGATTTTTTACTATTTTTTTACATCTTTTTTCATAGAAATCTTTGAAGCTCTTATCACCAGGTTTCACTATTAATCTTCCTAATTTATAAAATTTATTTGTAGGACATACCCAGGTATGACTCATACCTTGTATAAATTTATTATATTTACAATGTTGATGACATGTATATAATTCTGTTACTCTCTTAATTATATAATCAAAATCAAAACCAAATATATTATATCCCGTAATATAATCAGGATTTTTAGCAATTATTAAATCAGCCCATTTTTCTAATAATTCAATTTCAGTTTTACATTTTATCACATTTATATTATGTTCATCTAAATCATTACATATTTCATTATCATCCATATTATCTTCTGGACCTATTACTAAAATATGTCTATCATATGAACTTTCTTCTCCATATGTATAAAATACTGTACCTATTTGTATAATAGGATCACCTTTCACTTCTAGTTTTTGTTCTTTATCATTTTTTAATAATTTTAATAAATTATTTATTTTTTTTACTGCATCATTTCTTTTTTTATTTTTTAATAATTCTTGTAATTCTACAAACATATTCTTCATTCTAAAAGGTTTAATATCAGATTCCTTATAGAAAATACCATTTATCAGGTATTCTCCATCATCATTTATTTCTACTATTTTATCTAATTTACCATCATTGGTTTCAACTTGAATACCGACTTCTAAATCAATATCTATCACATTATTACCATTATCATTCTGTTCTAATAATGCATTAATTAGACTTGTTTCTTTATAAGGACCATTTTCAATATAGATTTTATTTTCATCATGTTCTTCTATTTTATATTTTATTGATGTTTTTATTATATGCTCCAAGTAATCATATAAAACTTTATCTTCATATAAGAAACCATTAGTCATATAATCATCTATTATATGTTCTGCTAACTTTTTAAAATCTTTACTAGGTGCTGGGAAATCTCCATGTGAAGAATCACACTCAATATCAAAAGATCCTATTACATATTTACTTGTATTATCACATTCATTTTTTTCTACATTTTCATAATGAATATTATTCATTTCGATATCACAATTAAATCTTTTTTTTTCTTCTTTTACTATATGTTTCTCATCATATTTTATTTCAACCCATCCAGATGGTTTAATATCTCTATCATGGATAAATCGAAGTAATGGATGAATATTAGATTCATATAGATTTGATTCATTACGAAATTCACTATTTTCATTATTCAGTACTACAAATTCATTCATATTATCATCATTCTTATTTTTAAGTTCTTCACATTCCAAATAATATTTTTTTATTGCATTTATAGATTTTTTCATCATTTGATGATTATTGAAACTAAATTTTACAAATTTAAATTTCTTTTCTTTAGTTATATGTTTTTCATCCATTTTATATCCATTAAAATTATGGTATTGAATATGTTTCCCATATTCTGCTAATATTTCATATTCTTTTTCATACACTATATATTTTTTATCTTTTTGTTCATGTAATGTAATTTCTCCAGGTAATTTCAATCTTTTTTCAGATGTATTACTTAATATTGTCCTTATTTGGGTTTTTTTCCATTCATTAGGAACTCTCATATAAAAGAAAGGTTTGAATCCATTTACATGAACTACTATATTTTTATTATCATCTGTTTTACCATATAATGTTACTATAAATTCACCACTTATATCATCAGATGATAAATCTAATATTTGGAATCTTTTTTTATCCATATTTATTATAAATATATATATATATTCTTAAATTCAAATTTAAAAAAATAATGTAAAAAAATCAAATTTATTTATTAATTAAATTAATATAAATTAGTTCATAATTTAATAATTATATTCTATTATATGATATAATGGTTGCAGTAGAAATTTTAGTAGCAATTATAGGAGCGTCCGCTGTAGTAATTGGTCCTATCATAGGAGTATTAATTAAAAAATATTGTGAGGAGAAACCTATACATACTCCTACACCCACTACTACTCCTACACCTACTACTAATATACCTTGCCAGATATTAAATACTTCTGGTATCCTAAGAGTTGCTGGGTATCCTATTTTCAATGGGGATAGGTGTAATGAAACAAGGGTAAAATGTGTTGGATGTGATAACTGGCTGTGTCCATACCATTATCCTGTAAATTCAGACAATGCTTTAAATGGTGGGCATATATGTGAACCAACACAACAACCTTAATCATCTTCTTGAATAATGTCATTTAATATATTGAAAAATTTAGTATTCTGTTTTTTAGATTTATCACAATATTTTTTAAAAGCGATAGCTAATTTATTATGATTAGATTCTAATGCATTATATTCATCTTCTTTCTTATTTAATTTTCTAGTCAAGATCTCATTCGAATATTTGAGTTTCTTATTATATTCTTTCTCTTCAATAACTTCTTTTTTAAAGAAACTATAGTTTTCTATATAGTTTTTATGACAAGAAGAGTTAATATGAGAGAAGTACTGGGGACGATTAGATATCTCGGTCCCCGGATTACATCGACACACGAAAATGGCACGGTTGCGTTCACGAGGTCTATATGGACAAAAATCTTCGAATCTATCATTATCAACGTTGAATGTCGGTTCGTATATTAAGAGTTCTATTGTTTTTACGATAGAATTCATTTATTATTAATTTATTAATTGTTATATTTTTAAATCAAATTTTTTGATGTTCTTTTGTGATAATCTGACATATTTTGAAAAAATTTGAGATTACGATTGAAGACAAAGTAAACTCACGAATTGATTCAACGAATTGAAATATATTCATCGAAATCTATACAACTTTCAAAAACTTTCAGAACTTTACAAAAAGATGGACGCATCTACTGCTTCTTCTCCATCTATTGTGTCTCGCACAGTCGAACTGTCGATTCCTCAGGCGCAGATCGGACTTTTCGTAGGAGATAACGATATCTCTTTGAATAAGTACATAATCGAGAAATCACAATATGCTTATTCCCGTTCTCACGGCGGAGAAGTCTCTGTAGTGAGTGTCTCAATAGTCATTGAAGGTGATTTCGGAGAGACCGTTGTAGTGGCGAAATGTACAGCAGAAAACGATCTTCTACTCAACATAGTAGAGTCTAATATTCACTTCCACACTAAGAATTTTAACAGGACAAAGAAAACACACAAACCATTAAAATCTAACTTTGCTCGACTAGTTTTCAAGACTCACATTCCTACACAAATGATAGGAAAATTCATAGGTACTTCAGGTAAACACATCAAGGCATTGTCTTCTCTATTGGAACAAGATGCGTCAGATGATGGTATAGATGCTACATCTTTTAGGGTCAATATAACTGAGGAAGATGCTAATAAGTCATCTCCTACCAGGTATTTTGAGATCAAAAACACTAGTGGGTCTAGTAATCCGGTGTTCATCTTTGTCTCAGCAACATATGGTGGAGATCTTAGGAAATTA
>Ga0209632_10000235_pt1 | contig 58011 bp, 54 predicted proteins | sample COG_10_FD_184754 | JGI IMG/M metagenome (GOLD analysis project Ga0209632, IMG submission 184754) | Pelagic Microbial community sample from North Sea - COGITO 998_met_10 (SPAdes) (version 2) | ecosystem: Environmental > Aquatic > Marine > Neritic zone/Coastal water | place: Helgoland, sampling...
AAGGATTAAATACTCCAATGAGTGTTTGATTTTCTTTTAAATTTGAAAGATTTTCATCAGATAATAATCCCATCTGAATAATAATATTAGCTTTACTTAATATCTCTGTTTCGTTAATAGAAATTTCAACACCTAAATCTTTGTATTCACTATCCCTAAAACCTAGATGTTCACCATATTTTTCAACTAAAGTAATTTCAAATCCAATAGCTATATATTTTTTTGCAATTTCAGGAGTGATTGCAATTCTTTTCTCAATATTTTGATTTTCTAAAATTGAAACTATTCTCATAGGAGAACTCTATAGCAAGAATATTGCCATTAATACCAAAACACCTATAACAGCGACAGTTCCCCACAACACAAACTTTGTGAAATTATTCCAGGTATTTTTATGGTCTTGATTATCCATAAAAATTACTTCTGTCTTGCTTTAAATTTTGGGTTTGTTTTATTGATTATATAAACTCTTCCTCTTCTTCTAACTAACTTAGAATTAAGGTCTCTTTTTTTTAATGATTTTAACGAACTTTTAATTTTCATAATAATTTATCCTTAATAACCGAAGTTATGTAATCTTTCAAATGTAATTTCCCATATTTCTTAATAATCTTACTATTTTGAGATATATTGGTCAAAGCTGACGCAAATCTCTCTCCAGGTCTTGCTTTTAAGAACTTTATTTTACTGTCAAACATTTTAGCTACCTCTTTTATTGAATAAAATTTTTTATTGGAAATACTATAATGAGCACATTTATTTTTTACCCAAGCTTCATAACAAACGTTAACTGTATCGTTAATGTGAGTGAATCTTCTAGTTTGTGTGCCAGGCTTTACAACGGTTAATGGTTTATTTTTTTTATATTGGTCTTCAAATATTCCAATTACTGTGGCCATTTCTCCAGATTTTATATGTCTTGGCCCATAAACATTATAAAAATAGACTACTTCAAATTTAAAATTAAACCATTTTTTTAAGTTTTCTAATAATTCTAAATTCTTTGATTTTGTAAAGGCATATGGAGAAAGATTTTTATCCATGCCTTTGTTGCCTAAACTAGCAGACGTGGCTGAATAAATTAATTTAATTTTATTGTCTAAACAAAACTTAAACACCTCTAAAGTGCCTAATGAGTTTGATCTAAAGCAGGTATCAAATTTTTTAAAGCTTTGATAAATTCTTGCAAATTCCCCAAAATGAAAAACTGAGTCAATTTTTTTAATATGTTTGGATAAAATCTTACTTATATTTCTGGTATCTTCCTTAATATATTTAACTCTTGGATTTTTTATATGATTTTTCTTATAACCGCTTGAATAATTATCTATACTAATAATCTTTTTATTAGTTTCTTTTAATATCTTTTCAATTAAATTAGACCCAACAAAACCAGCACCACCTGTGATAATAATAATTTTTTTCATTGAGATTTATTAGCCTGGCAATGTCCTACTCTTCCGTGTCTTAAGACAAAGTACCATTGGCGCTGAAGGGCTTGACTTCCGAGTTCGGAATGGGATCGGGTATTGCCCCTTCGCAATAATCACCAGGCATGAAATGTTTATATCAAAATCTATAAATTTACAAATAAATTTAATACTTATTTGTAAATTTATTATGATTTATACCAGTAGTTATTTGATCAAAAATCCATTTATAAGTTTTTTCTAGACCAGTTTTAAGTTTAATATTTGTGTCCCATTGAATTTTCTCTCTTATAAGGGAATTATCACTAGATCTACCTCTTACACCAAGAGGTTTATCTAAAAGGTAATTTTTTTTTAATCTTATGCCTGCTATTTCTTGTATTATTTCTATCATTTGGTTTATAGAAACCTGTTCTTCACTTCCAATATTGTAAACATCTGAACTATCGCTCAAAAAGAGTTTTTTAGTTCCAATTATACAATCATCAATATACATAAAGCTTCTTGTTTGATTGCCATCTCCCCATACATTGATTGTATCTTTAGAATTAAGCTTAGCATTTATTATCTTTCTACAAAGGGCAGCGGGTGCTTTTTCTCTTCCACCATCAAATGTTCCTATTGGTCCATAAACATTATGATATCTTGCAACTCTAGTTTCAAGTTTAAAATCTTCTGTAAAATGCCTGCACATTCTTTCACTAAACAGTTTTTCCCATCCATAACCATCTTCGGGCTCTGCTGGGTATGCATCGCTCTCCTTTAAACCTTTTACAAATGTGTCTTTTTGTTTGGCTGCATTATAAACACAAGCACTTGAAGAAAAAAAATATTTTTGTACATCATTTTTAACTGATGCTCTAAGTAAATTGGTATTTATTAAAACAGATAGCATGCACTCAGCTTTATTATTTTCTATAAAACCCATTCCACCCATGTTACATGCCATATTATATATATGCTCCACACCATCTGTAACCTTTAAGCAATTTTCATACTCTTTCAAATCAAGAGAATAGTTTTTACACCCTTCAAAATACTGAAACCATAAGTCAAATGGCTTGTTATCAACACAAATAACATCATTTCCTTCATCTAAAAGATTTGCAACAAGATGACCACCTATAAAACCACCTGCACCACAGACTAAAATTTTATTTTTCATAAAAATTATCTTTTATATTTGTCTTTTTTAAATTTGTAATAAATAATACAATAGGCCGCTCTGAATGCATCTTTAATTCCAATTTTTTTTCCTTCTTCATAAGATCTACCTGCATAGGATACTGGAACCTCATAAAATATAAATTTTTTATTTGCTAATTTTACAGTGATTTCTGGCTCTACACCAAATGATTTCTCTTCTATCTCTATAGATTTGATTACATCTTTTTTAAAAGCTTTGTAACCAGTTTCCATATCCGTCATATTTAAATTAGTAAAAAGGTTACATATTAAAGTTAATATTCTATTTGCAATTGAGTGCCAAAAGAAATGCAGTCTATTATATTTTTGACCACCCAAGAATCTTGAGCCATAAACGATATCAGCATCTGTTTCTAAAAAAGGTTTAATAAGTAAAGTATATTCATCAGGATTATATTCGAGATCAGCATCTTGAATAATCACTACTTCTTTAAGGTTTTCCTTTAAAGCAGTGTTGATAGCTTTACCCTTGCCATAGTTCCTGTCATGATACTTTATTTTTATTATAGGATCATTTAAATTATTTAATAAATCTCTAGTCCCATCTGAAGAAAAATCGTCTACAATTATAATTTCATCTCCATCTATCAAATTATTTTTAACATTTTGAATTACAGTTAAAATGGTTTGCTTTTCATTAAAACAAGGTATTATTATAGATTTATTCATAATTTGTTTAAATATTGATTAAAAATGCTAATTAATACTCACATAGCATAAGTAAATATAAAAATCTTGAAAAAATACTTAAAATCAAAATATTTAATAGGCACAGTTTATTACTCCCTGCCCAGTTTGCTATCAATTATTATATCATTAATTTCCATTCCAATTTTTTTAAAAATCCTAACAAATGAGCAGTACGCAAGTTATCTTATGAGTCATTTTATACTGACTTTTGCGATTATAACCAATTTAAGCTTTAATAAAATTGCAACAATAAATATAGCAAAAAAAAATAGCAAAAAAAAAGATATCATTTTTACATCAATATTATTAACAACTATATTTTCCACAATATTTTCACTTATAATTTATACATTAATTTATTACTCAATCCGATATCTAAATTTAGAAAATATTAAAGAATTGCAAAGTATCAAAATATTAATTGGTCTAATTATAACAAATTTTTATTTAACATTAGAGGGTATATTTAAAGGTAATATAAATTATAAAACTTTAAGTCTATTTAATTTATTTTTTTATAGTATATCAATGTCCTTACCTTCAGTTGCGGTATATTATAAAATCAACATAGACATCTTTACATTTTCAATATTAATAAAATTATTCATTATTGTTGCAATGTTTATCATCGTTATAAGCAAATTAGTAAATAGTAAGCCTCAAATATCTAAAGTTTTTATAAGTGATTGTAAAAATTATTTAAAGTGGATGACGTTAAATATTTTCTTTAATCAAGTTTATAACTATTTTGATAAATACATAATTAAAATATTTTTGGATAATGTTGCTTTTGTTTTTTATAATATTTCACAACAAATTTCATCAAAGTTTAGTAGTCCAATGATGGGATACAATAACATATTTATAGCAAAAACGAATGTTAATAAGAAAGACAATAAAAACAATCTAAGCATGGCTGCAATTTTTTATTGTGCATACATGTTATCAATTTTTTTAATGTTATATTTATTTTTACAAAAATTTTTAATGATATGGTTGGGTAGTACATATTCAGCAACGTATTATGATTTGATTAAAATTTTTTTACTAATTGTAATAATGAATTCGTTTTCAAGCTTATTAACTGATTATTATGATTTAATTGGTAGATCAAAATTTAATACCTATGTAGAAATTGTGACTTTATTACCATTTATTATTGGAATAATTTTAGCAGTTTTAAAAGAAAATATTTATTATTTTATTTATATAATTTTCTTTAAGGAATTATTAGTTCTAGGAATAAAATTTTATACAATTAAACAACTCTTTTTATTTAAAAATTTAATTATTATTCAATTTTTATTGATTATTTTGAATTCTATTTTCTGGTTTGTTAATTATGATGGTAAGTTATTTATTATAATTCAAATTTTACATTTAATAATATTTCTTCCTTATAAAGAAATTAAAAAATTTTACAAAATATGAGAATATCAATAATTATTCCCACTAAAGATAGGCCTTATAAAATTAAAAGATTATTAAACCAGTTATATAACAATAAGTTTTTTTTTAATGAAATACTAGTCGTTGATAGCTCAAATGTAGATAATAAGAAAAAGTTAATTTTCATAATTAAACAAGCAGAATTAAATATAAAACTTATAAATTCAATAGCATCAATTTCTGTACAAAGAAATAAGGGTTTAAAAAACATGAAAAAAAGTAATAAGTTTTTTATGTTTTTGGATGACGATATTGTATTCAAAAAAAACTCATTTGTTGAAATGAGGAAATTTATTAAAAAAAATGAGAAGTTATATATTGGATATGGTTTTAATCTAATTAGTAAGATTGATTATGGATTTTTAGAAAGCATTAAAAGAAACAAGATCATGGAAAAGCTTGGTATTTATAATACAAATATTGGTAAAATTGTTCGTTCTGGTTGGCAAACTAAAATTAATAATGTGAAGAAAAATCAAGAAGTAGAATGGCTTTCAACTCAAGCCGTGATTTATGCAAATAATAAAAAAAAAATAAATTTTGATAATTTTTTTAAGGGATACAGTTATCTAGAAGATCTTGATTACAGTTATAGGATGAGTAAATTTGGCAAATTAATTGTAGTAAAAAAAGCTATGTACTACCATAACAATAATATTGAAAGAAAGTCTTTTAGTTTTGGTCAAAAAGAATTCGTTAATCGATATCATTTCATTAAAAAAAACAAAATTTATACCAGATACTTTTTTTTAGGTGCTGTTGTTAAAATTTTTTTAAATTTATCAAAACTCCAACTTTTAAAAGTGTTAGGCAACATCTCTGCTTTGACTAAAATTTTAAAAAATAATAAATTTTAATATTTTGCTTCTAAACAATTTAACAATTTTTTATATGTAATAGTGAATTTTTTGTAATCAGAATGAATTATATATTTGTTTGGTAAAACTTTATTTGGTAACGTTTTTTTATCACATAAAACATAAGTTCCATTATTTAAACAATCCATCATAAAAAAAGTATAAAAGTTCTCCGAACTATTTATGGCAATCTTAGATTTTTTTATAACTTCTATACTTTTTTTAAAACTTATATTTCCTAGATTTTTTACACCTTTTACATCTAAGATATCTCCATACGCAATTATGTTAATACCTTCTTTAACTATCCATTGTGTTATTTTTTTAAAAAAATTATTATTTTTATTATTATGTTTTCTAAAATATACAACAACATCGTTTGTCTTTATATGTGTAATATTTTTTTTCTTTTTTAAATATTTTAAAACAAAATTAAATTTTTTATTAGGAAGTTTTTTTTTTACATAATGTTCCAAATTATCTGTCGAAAAAAAAATATTACTATTACGTATATAAATTATTAAAATAGAAATTTTATAAAGAAATGGAATAATAAATTTTCTTATCTTATCTCGACCTAAAATTTTTGACCCTGTTATTGGTCCAATCTTTGTCTTTGGTGCCAACAAAGTAAATATTAAAAAATTCCATAGTGGTAAATAATTAAGATAAACAAAATTTTTTTTTGATAGAAAGTGATACCAAGAGACTAGACATCCTACCAGGGGATAAATGTATTTATAAAAATTACTATTAAAATTAATTTCTTTTTTTTTAATCTTTTTATAAATTTTTTTATTTATAAAAATGTAATTGAGATCAGGTGAAATAACTTTGATATTATTATATTTACATTTTAAATTTTTTTGAACATATAAACGTGCGAGTCTTCCTTCTCCAGAGTTTTCTCTGAAGTCTGAAGCCCATACACATATTGAGTTAGAAATTTTTGTATTCACGACACACCCATTTTTTACCCGCAATAACTATTGATAAAAGTAAACGATTTAATCTCCTGAATGGCTCATCTTGCAATCTCCAAATACTTTCGAAATATTCACTGAAAAAATTGGGAATTTTTAGTTTTTTGCTTTCAAATTCTAAAGCTCCACCAATACAAACTATTTTATAATTTTCATGAATATTTGAAATATAAGCCGCTATGATTTCCTGTTTTGGCGTTGGTAGAGCAAGGATAATTAGACTTTTATTTTTAATTTTTAAAATTCTGTCTTTAATCGTTCTGATAATCAAGTTTATAGGGCCATATGGAGCCTTAATATTGTAAATATTTTTTTTGGGAAATTTTTTTTTTATATAATTTAAATCTCTATTGTTTTTTTTATTTATTAAATAAACATTTTGAAAAGATTCATCATTTTTTAATCTTTTTAATATTATTCTACCAGGTATTTTTTTTTTTTTAAAAAATAATTTAGCTGTAATTCCGTCTGGCCATAAATATATATATTTTTTTTTGATATTAATTTTATTATGAACAAATGCCAAATAGGCCAAATTAAAAGCCGATAAGACAAACCTTTTTTGTTTTATTATATTATTAACATTGTTAGTAAATTTATATTTATCATCTTTAAAAAAATTTATGTATTTTTTATCAAAATCATGTTCTATTGTTTTGAATTGAAAAATTTTACTTATTATTTTTAAAAGTATTGTTAAATAATAATATTTAAAAAATTTTTTTGCTACAGATAAATCTTCTGTGAATTTAAGAATGTGATTTGAGCTTATTCCTCCTGCCCTCATTATAGTTATATAACTATCAATATATCTAATTATTTTATTTCTATTAAAAATTTTTAAAATATATAAATAGTCAGCCGAAATTTTATAATTTTCATTATACATTATGTTTTTATTATTTTTAGATATAAACAAGCTTACATGTGGTGGCATCCATCCATATTTTAATTTTTTTTTTTTAAAAGGTTTAGATTTCCAGTTTCTAATTACATCTTCGAAATTATTTTTTTTTGATATTAAAATATTACCATATGCAATATCAAACTTATCTTTAATATAACTTTTCATTACAATCTCTAATGATTTAGACGAGAAAAATATATCGTCACTATGTAATATTCCAATTACATCACCACTAGCATTCTTTAAACCTAAATTAATTGCATTGTATAAATTTTGTTTATTTTGATAAATAATTTTATTTACAATGTTTGAAGATTTTATAATTTTAAGAGTTCTGTCCTCTGATTTCGAATAAACTACAATTAATTCTTTATTTTTATAGCTTTGTTTTTTGAATGACTCTAGAGTATCAAGTAACCCTGGCATTCCATTTCTAACAATGGTTATGATGCTAACTTTGGGTTTTTGTGTCATAATTAATGAAATAAAGAGCTATAATAAAAAAGATATAATCTATACTAAAAACTGCATAACTGCTCTCAACAATCCCTCTAATGAGAAGTGCAAATATTACTAAGACTGCAAATGTAAAGTTGTTATCTTTATATGAGCTTTTTCTTAAGTAATTAATTTTTTTCACCAAAGTCTTAATAATGTTAATTATTATCATAACGTATATTAATAATCCAATTACACCTGAGCTTGCATAAAAATATAAAGTAGCATTTGAGGCTGTTTGCTTTATTAAAAATCTATCAGCTTGAACTCCATTACCTATTAAAATGGATTGAGTAGATTGGACTGTTTTTTTAATTAAATCTTTCCAATGTTCTGCTCTATATGATGTAAAAGATGGACTCTGATTACGCAAAATTTGAATATCTGTTTCAATTTTATTAAATTTAAAATTTTTTGTATTGTCTATGTTTATCTTCTTAAAGTATAGATTTTTGTAATAGTCTAAATTGCTAGGTTTCAATTGAGTTATTAAAACAGAAGTTATCAATGGAACAATAACAAATATTATAAAATTTTTTTTAAAATCATTAAACTGTAAATTGATTAATTTAAAATATTTAGAAAATGATATCACTAATATAATTAACACGTATATCCCTACTATAGCTCTTGATTGGGTCAAGAATATTCCAGGTATTACTACAAAAATTAAAAAAAGCTTATTTTTAATTTTATTTAAGTCAACAAATGTGATGCAAAATAAAAAAATTAATAATGCCATCCTTCCTAATCCTGATGAGCGTGGCATATTCATAACAGGCATTAAATTCGATTTACTGGAATGATGTCCATAAAAAAGTAGGTCTTTAATAATTAAATTGTAAAAGTACTCTGCTAAAAAACTCAAATATATAAATACAATCAATAAAATAAAAAAATACAAAATCTTTTGTACTTCTTTTTTTTTTTTAATAAATATTATATTAAAAAATAATAGAATATTTAATGCTGAGATATTGTAAATAATATTATAATTATCATTATTACTTAAAATTAAAGAATATATTTGAACTAAGTTATATAAAAAAAATAAAATAAAAAAATTATTAACATTTCTTAAATCACTAAAAATAAAAAAATTTTTATAAATTAAAAATATTAATATAACAAATTGTACATATCCTCGCATTGAATAGGTCCATTCTAATAAGTTTTCATTATTTGAGATATTCAGATAAGAAATATTTACATTAATACCTAATAAAATTACCAACCATAAAATGGATAAGTAAAAATCTTTAAAGAATACTAGATTATAATAATAAGAAACTTTATTCATCAATTTAAGATTGGCTAAAATATTTATTTATATTGCAATATATAAAATAAATAAAATACCCAGATAACATAAAATTTAATCTATCTACTGCGGTTGATAATTGCCATTCTAAAATAGCTGAGTCTTGAATATGAAATATAAATATATTGATTAATAAACTAAATACAAAAACATATAATGTTTCTTTATATAGTTTTTTTGATTTTACTTCTTTATTTGGAAAAATTAAAAAGATAAATAAAAATATCCAAACTGGGTATTTAAAATACGTTATTATGAAATGTTTAATGATTAAAAAGAGATCTGTTCCAATTGTTGAAAAATTTAAGCTTTCTCTTATTATATGATTCAATGTAAATGAGTTTCCTTGTAAACTAAAAGCTCCATTTAACTGTGTAATCATATAAATTCTAAAAACTAAAATAATCAAACATGAGGCCAAAAAATAGAAATTTGTTTTATTAAAAATTTTTTTTTGTCTAAAAATGAAAAGTGCAATTATAGGTATAATATATATAATACCTTCATTTTTTACCCACATAATTATATTTATAATTAATAACGTATAAAAAAATAAAAAAGATTGATCTTTATCTTCATAATGCAAGACAACATATACATTAATTAAACTAAAAATTAGATATTCCTGATACCCTCTAAATAGATCCAAATCATAGCTAATGTAAAAAAGGAAATAAATTATTATTATATTTCTAATAATACTGTTTTTATTATAAGAAATAATCAAAAACAATGAAGATAGGTAAATAAATATTTGAACATATCTTCCAACATACTCATATTTTAATAATGAATACTTCCAAAAAAAAGCCCACACATAACTTCCAAGATGAGGATAATCTGATCTTGAAAATTCATTTAAATTATCAAAACTTCCACCTGAAAAATAGTTATATGCTTTTGGGTACCAAATTGCTTGCCCATCCCATCCAAGAATTGGCTCTATTGTTATTTGAGCAAAAATTACTGAATTAAATAAAATGAAATATAAAAAATAAAAATTTTTTATATTTTTTACAAAATTAAATAAATTTATGAAGATGATAACAATTATAGAATAAAATAATATTATCATCCCATTTTTTAAAAAAGAGAATACTAAAAAAATATTTAGAAATATAATGATAGAGAATATTATTTTTTTAAAAATATTTATATTGTGGTCTTTATAGAATATCAAATTACCACTAAATAATAGAAAAATCATAAACGAACTTATGATTACATTATAAAATTCAATCATTTTTAATAATATAACAATTGAAGTTTTGCTCTAAAATATTTTCATTTGATATCAATTCATTACTATCGATATGAATTATGTATTCATAATCCTTAATTTCACCAAACTGATCGATAAACCAATACGAACTTGGAAAATCATTTTTATTTATAATTTTTGAATTATTAGATAGGTTATATTTTGTTTTAAACTGATCAATAAAACCATAGCCTTGATTATTACAATACCCATAGTTAGCTATCATTCTATCTTTAAAGGGATATTTTATTAAAGTATAAATATTTAGAAAAAAATTACTTTGTATTAATAAAAATAAAAGTAAAATACACTTAAATATGAATTCGTTGTCTACTTTTTTTTTTATAAGGACTAACATGTATAATTTATATTTTTTCTTTAAATGACAATTTTTTTAAACACAGCTTTAATATGTTTTTTTTACTATATCATAGGGCAATCTCACTCGAACTTAAAAAATAATTTCTCTAATTATTGTCTACAAATTATTAATGGCTCTATAATACTTAGTTTTATTGCTCTTTTATCTAATTTTTTTTCAGGTTTAAACCTATTATTTAACTCTTTAGTGTTTTTGGTATTGATATTTTATGCTTTCTATAAAAAGTCTTATAAAATTTTATTTAATAAAACAAACATTAAGACACTTATTTTAATATCATTATTTTCTACCATTCTAATATTTCTTAGCAACTCTAATAGACCAGATTCTGGACTGTACCATTTTCCATTTATTAAACTTTTGAACGATGAAAAAATTATAATGGGGATAACAAATGTTAACTCAAGGTTTGGAACAGTTTCTATTATTCAATATTTGCAGGCAATTTCTAATAACTATATAACAATGACCAATGGTATGCTTTTGCCACTAAGTATTCTACCTTCGGTAATTTATTTATATTTTATTAGTGAAATCAAAAATCAACTAAGAAAAAAAATCACTATTAATCAAACTTATTTACTATATCTTTTTTTTACAATTATTTTTTGTACTTATAAGATGAATAGGTACAGCGAATATGGCAATGATTATATACCCCATTTTTTAGTTTTTTTTCTAATGTCTTTATTATTTAAATATAAAACAAAAATCTTATTTTCAAATATATATTTTTATACTGTGTTTATTTTTTTAAATAAAATCACATTTTTAAGTATTTTTATAATTCCATTCATAACTTTAAAATTAAAATTTAAAAAAAAAAATTTTTTAAATAGAAAAACTTTCTTTGCTTCATTCTTTTTAATATTGTGGATAGTTAAAAATGTAATGAATTCTGGATGCATGTTTTGGCCAATTAATAAATCATGCATAGAAAAATTATCCTGGTTTAATAAAGATAAAAATTCAATACACTATGTGCAAAATGTAAATAATATTGCCGAAGCCTGGTCCAAAGCTTGGCCTGATCGCACTAACAACAGTGATACAATAGAAAGTTATATAAATGGATATGAATGGATTAAAGTTTGGCTTTCAAAACATGCTAAAAAAATATTTAACATTCTTGGTGTGTACATACTAATATTAATCATAATATCAATTTTTTTAATTAACAACTCTAAACATAAATTACCTAGAGTTCATGACTCATTTAAAATTAAATATTTGATTATATTAATTTCTATATTTACTTTTAGTTCTCTTGTCTGGTTTTTAAAGTTTCCCGTATACAGACTGGGAATTTCTAACTTAGTTTTAATTATAATATTAACTTTTATAATTATTAATAAAAATACAGTTCTCAATAAAAAAAACATAGATTTTATCAAATATTTAAGTTTATTCTGTGTTGTTATTATTATTTCAAAAAATATGCTTAAGTTTAGTAAATACGATATAAGTTATAACAATCATCCTTGGCCTAAATATTATTCCTTTAGTACTAAAAATGATGAAATTGCATTAACAAAAATAAAAATAAATAACGAGTTTTCACATTACAAGACTAATGGTGGTCTATGCATGTATTCAAAATCACCTTGTACAAATGAGAATATTAGCAAACTATTAAAAATGAAGAATAAATTTTCATATAAAGTATATTATTTTTGATATGAAATACTTTGAAAATATAGATCTGAGAATATTAATAATCTTTTTATCAATATTTTTTTTAAGTTTTTTTATAAAAACAATATCAAAATATTTAAACCTTTACGATAACCCTAACTCAAAAAGAAAACTTCATCAAAAACCTATCTCAACAATAAATGGTCTTTTGATATTACTAACCCTAAATTTTTATTTTTTACTAGATATTTTTTTATTCTACGAATTCTATTTTACAATAAATATAATTTTTTTACTTCTAATAAATATTTTTTATTTTATTGGATATATTGATGATATTAAAAATCTATCTCCCATAAAAAAAAGCGTAATAATTTTTACAATCTTATTAATTTTAATTCCACTTGATCAAAATCTTATTCTAAATTCATTAATTTTTGAAAATTTAACAAATAAAGAAATATACTTTAATCAATCTTCGGTATTTATAACAGTTTTTTTTATCTACATATTTTACAATTTTCTAAATTTTATAGATGGTTTAAATGGAGTTGCAATATCAGTTGCAATATTTTTTATTTCTGTTCTAGGTTTAAATCGAGGAGTTTTTTTAAATATTGAAATTCTAATTATCCTAAGTCTTTTGTATTGTTTGGCACTCAATATAAAAAATATATCATTTCTAGGTAATGCTGGAGTTGCAGTTCTTGGTATATTTATTTCAATTTTATATGTTTTTGAATACAACTTAAATAAAACTTTATTAAGTGATGAAATATTTCTAATTTTTTTTATACCTGGTATGGATATGACTAGGTTGGTAATTTCAAGAATTAAATCAGGAAAATCTATATCTGACGGCGATCTAAACCATCTTCATCATTATCTTTTAAATATAATAAATAAAAAATATGTTTTTTTAATTTATATACTAATGACTGTCATTCCATTTTTAATGACAAAAATAATAAATAATAATTTAATTATAATCATCTTAAGTTTCATAATTTACATTTTTACAATTATTTTATTAAAAAGATTTCCTAAAAAAACTTAATTTCATATTGCAGGATATGATCGCTAAGCCGAGCCAGTAAAACATGCCGTTAAACGTTGAAAAAAAAGAACCAGTTGTTTGAAGTGGAAAAAAAAGAACAATTAAAATACTCAGATTAACTAAATAGAGATTTTTACTGTCTTCTTTGAAAAAACTTACTAAGTTTTTTATTACTAAGAACAATATTAACAAACAAAAAGGGATAAATAAAAAGAAACCGCCTTCCGCTAAAATTTCAAAATATATATTGTGCGGATGGGTATTACATCTTAGATCGACATATCTCGATTCTATTTTTTCATATTTTGATAGTTCACATACCTTTCTAAATGTTTTAATGCCACTTCCAAAAAATTTATTGTCTAAATATATTTCATACGCAGTCAAGAAGTGTGCTCCATATCTACTATCCCAAAATGTATCGATCTTATGTCCTTTTGTTGCATCTCTTAAATGAATTTCATTAGTTAATCCTAACTGTAAGGAAGTTACCTTAAAATATTTTTCATAAGAATAATTATCAAATTTTAAAAATAATGAAATACATGTAATTATCATTACTAAAAATATAATCTTATGCTTTATTGCACTATTATAAAGCAGAATAAAAAATATTGATGAAATTAAACTTATAAAAAAAGCAGATCTTTCTTGTGAAAGAAATATAATTGCAAGTAAAACAGCTAAATAACAATAATTAAAATATTCATTTTTTTTTATTTGAATTAAATAAATTATACCTACAAAAATAAGCTTCGACAAATAAGCACCGACAACATATTCATCACCAAATGGCCCTGACAATCTTTTGCCATGTGCTGTAGAAAGTTCATTTCTAAATATATCCGAACCAAATAAATATTGAATAAAAGTATCAATGACTACAAATGATATAATAAAAAATATTAACTTAAAAAATAATTTGTTATTAGTTTCACTTTCTAGAAAGTAAACAAATGCTAGAAAAAAAATTAAATATTTAAAAATTCCTAAACTTCCCTTTATGCTTAAAAATAAATCTACACTAAGTCCAATATTAACGATAAATAAAATTAATAAAAATAAACCAAATTTTAATACATTTTTTTTTATAAGAACTTTTTTTGAAGATAAAAGATATAAAAACAATAAATCTATTAATAGTATATTTAGATTTAATGCAAAGTTTCCTATAAAAATAGATATTGGCACAATAACTATTAATAATTCAAAAAACTTATTTATATCAAGATATTTTTTACTATTAAAATAATTAGTCAATTTAATGTTTTTGTTTTTTGTAGTTTCTTATTAAATCATTATATGTAAATCTAATTGCATCATCAAAAGACGTTTTATATTTCCACCCATATTTTTTTGCTAACGATAAGTCTAACTTTTTTCTCATAACCCCATTGAGTCTTTTGTCATTATTAAATTTTACTTTAATTTTCAACTCTAGAGTCTTAATTATACTTTTTGTGAACTCCTTAATCGTTTTTTCAATATTTGTTCCGATATTAATAATCATGTGGTTTGTTTTTTTATTCATAAAAAAAACTATTGCATCAGCTAAATCATCTGCATACATCACTTCTCTTAAAACATTTCCTGTACCCCAAAGTTTAACTATCTTGTTATTTTTACTTGCTAAAAAAAATTTTTTTAAGATTGCTGGAATAAAGTGAGAACTATCAAGGTTATAATTATCTGATAAACCAAAAATATTACATGGCATTAAGCATCTATAATTTGTTTTGTATTGTTTATTAAAACTTTGACACAATTTTATTCCTGCAATTTTTGCTATAGCATAAGGTTCATTTGTCTTTTCCAACGGACCTTTTAATAGCATTTCTTCATTAATAGGTTTGGATATATTCGATGGATAAACACAGCTTGAGCCAAGAAAAATTAGATTTTTAACTCTATTTTTAAAGCTTCCATGTATTAAATTATTTTGAATCTCAAGATTATCAATTAAAAAATCTGCTCTCTTGTTGTTGTTAGCCTTTATGCCGCCTACTTTGGCTGCACAAATTATAACAATTTTAGGTTTAATCTTATTTAAAAATTGAAAAGTTTTTTTTTGATTTTTCAAATCAAGTTGTTTTTTTTTTCTTACTATTATTTTCTTAAAACCTTTTTCTTTTAATTTTTTTAAAACTGCTTTTCCAACAAGACCTGTGTGCCCTGCTAAATAAATTTTATCAGTTTTCTTTATTATCATTTATTTTTTTAAGGATGATTTTATCAAATCATAATCTGTTAAGGTCATTTCCTTAACTAACATTTTAAAATTATTTTTAGGTCCCCATTTTAAAATCTTTCTTGCCTTAGCACAATTACCAAGCAATGTCTCAACTTCTGCTGGTCTAAAATATTTTTTGCTACACTGCACAATAACTTTATTTTTTTCATTATATCCTTTAATATTTATTCCCTTTCCTCTCCATGTAATTTTCATATCTAAATTTAAAGCTGCTTCATTTATAAATTCAAAAACTGAAAATTGTTTTCCTGTAGAAATAACAAAATCATCAGGTTTTTTTTGTTGTAAAATCAACCACATTGCTTCAACATAATCTTTTGCATGCCCCCAATCTCTTTTGGCGTTTAGATTTCCAAGTAAAAGTTTTTTTTGAATTCCTAATTTTATTTTTGAAAGTCCAATTGTAATCTTTCTGGTAACAAAAGTTTCCCCCCTAACTGGGCTTTCATGATTAAATAAAATACCACTAGCAGCAAAAATAGAGTGTGCTTCTCTATAATTTTTTGTAATCCAGTGGGCAAAAACTTTGGATACCGCATATGGGCTTCTTGGATAAAATGCAGTTTTTTCAGTTTGAGGAACTTCCAAAACCTTTCCAAACATCTCTGATGACCCTGCTTGATAATATTTTGTTTTATTCTCTAATTTTAAAAACTTAATACATTCCAAGATTCTTAAGCTACCTAGCGCCACAACATCAGCTGTATATTCAGGTATTTGAAAAGATACAGCAACATGTGACTGTGCTGCTAAATTATATATTTCATCTGGTTTTACTTTATTTATAATTGATTGAATTGAAAGTGAATCTGTTAAATCTCCATAATGAAGAAAAAAATTTTTTTCTTTTTTATTTTCAAAAATATAATCAACTCGTTCTGTGTTAATTGAAGATGACCTTCTTTTAACACCATGAACTTTATATTTCTTTTTTAATAAAAATTCGGACAAATATGATCCGTCTTGTCCTGTTACTCCAAATATAAGTGCTTTTTTCATTATTTTAACTGATTTTGAATTTGTGATATTTTAAAATAGATATAATAAATATAAACATCAATCAATTTTATTATGAAAATTATAATAGGTATCAATGCTTATCATGCTGATTCTTCAGCTTGTATTATTGTTAATAATAAGGTGGTCGCAGCAATAGAAGAGGAGCGAATAAATAGAAAAAAACATTTTTCTGGCTTTCCAACAGAATCCATCAGAGAATGTCTTAACATTGCCAAAATTGAAGATACGGAAGTAACAGACATTGCATTCAATACTAGACCCCTAAGTAATATAATTTCTAAAGGTGTTTTTTTCTTAAAAAATTTAAATCTAAAGAATTATAATTCTATCAGTAGATATAGAAAAAAATTAAATATAAAATCTCATTTGTTTAACAATTTTAAATTTAAAAAAAATATAAAAATACACTATATCGAACATCATTTAGCACATATTGCTTCAGCTTATTTTCCATCCAATTATAAAGATGCCATTGGACTTTCCATAGATGGCTCTGGTGACTTTGTAACACTCGCCATTGCAAAATGTCACAATCACAATATTAAAATAACTGAAAAAGTTTTTTTTCCAAACTCATTAGGTATTTTTTATCATGCCATGACTCAATTTTTAGGATTTAAAAATTATGGTGATGAGTACAAGATTATGGGCATGGCAGCATATGGTGAGCCTAAATATTTTAATAAAATAAAAGATAACCTTTTTAAGTTAAATAAAAATAAAAATTTTGAACTCAATTTACATTACTTCAACCATCAAAAAAGTAACTTTAAATATGTAGCTGATGAAAATTTAATCATCGATGATATATTTAATGAGAACCTTTCAAAGCTATTTGTAAACGAATTAAATGACGACTATGATCAAGAACAATTTAAAAAAGACTTTGCTTGCTCTGTTCAAAAAACTTATGAACATTTTTTTATAAATATATTAAAAAAAATAAGAAACTTTAAATTTTCAAAAAACCTTGTTTTTGCAGGTGGCTGTGCGTTAAATTCATCTGCAAATAGAATCTTAACTAATGATAAAAAATATTTTGAAAATACTTATATTCCATTTGCACCTGGTGATAATGGTGGAGCCATCGGTGCCGCTCTAGTTGTTCAAGCAAAGTCTGGTTATAATTTAAATAATGGAGGATCGCCTTACCTTGGTAAAAAATTTTCTGATGAATATGTTCAAAAGCTAATAATTAGTAGTCCTTATAACATCAAAATTACAAGCAAATTTGTAAATGATGAATCTCAATTATTCAAAACTACTGCAAAACTTATCTCTGAAGGAAAGGTAATCGGATGGTTTCAAGACAAAATGGAGTTTGGACCAAGAGCTTTGGGAAATAGATCAATTTTAGCTGATCCAAGAAATCCTAATATGAAAAATATAATTAATATGAAAATTAAAAGGAGAGAATCGTTTAGACCCTTTGCACCTTCAGTGCTTGAAAAATTTCAAACTGACTGGTTTAATGATTCTTTTATAAGTCCATATATGTCCTCATTAGCATTTGTCAAAGAGGAAAAAAAGAAGCTAATACCAGCCATCACTCACGTAGATGGAACTGCAAGATTACAAAGTGTAAACTTTAATACCAACCCAAGATTTGCAGGTTTAATTAATGCTTTTTATAATATTACAAATGTTCCAATACTTTTAAACACATCATTTAATGAAAATGAGCCCATAGTAATGAAACCAGAAGAAGCTATAGATTGTCTTTTAAGAACTGACATGGATGCAGTAATTATTAATAATTTTTTAATAAAAAAAATAACTTAAATTTCTAAAATATTAATTGTTTTATCAATAGTTTTTTTCCAACAAAACTTTTTAAAATGAAGATTACCACTATTAACAAGTTTTTTTCTTAGCTTGATGTTATTTAGCAACTTATGCATTAAACCCTTGATTTGAATTATATTGTTTGGGTTAAAATATAAAACAGCATCTTCATTAATTTCTGGTATTGCTGATTTATTAGAAATAAGGACAGGGCATTTTTGCGACATAGCTTCTAAAGATGTCATTCCAAATACCTCACAATATGAAGAAAAAATATAAAATTTTGCATTTCTGTAAAAATTTATCAGATATTTGTTATCTAAATTGTGAAAAATCTTAATCTCATCTTCAGCAAAATTTAATTTAACAAAATTCTTGATTTCTAAAAAATATTTTTGATCTAAAACCTGAAGTATAAAAACAAGTTTTAATTTTTTAAAATTATTTTTTTTTAATAGTTTAAAAGCTCTAAGTATGTTGATTATATTATGATATCTTGCGCATGACAAAACTGAAATAATATAATTATTATAATTAAAATGTTTTAAATAATAATTTGATTTTTTTTTATTAAGAAATTTTTGATCTACTCCAAGATTAACAGTAAAAATATTTTTTTTTTTTAATTTTAAGATCTTAGTAATTTCTTTTTTTGCAAAATTAGAACAGGTAATTAATGTATCAGATGCTTTAATGGATTTTTCCATTATAAATTTAGTAAAAGTTTTTCTTAAAAAATTACCAGGCATTTTATCAAAAAGAACCCAGGGTAAGTTTGAATGTAAGCATAAAACAAGCTTTATATTTAGAGTTTTTAATATTAAAGGGCTAAAATTCATTGGGCTGTATAATTTTTTTATACGTAGATATTTTAATTCAAAAGGTAAAATAAATTGCATCCAAAAAAAACGATAGATAATATTTGATAGATAGTTTTTTTTAAGAATGTATATGATTTTTGCATTATCATTTTTAATTTCTTTGTAATAATTTTGTGTAATAAAAATATAAATTTTACTTTTTAATTTTTTTTTACTCAGGTAGTTACAAAAATTAATATTATATGTTCTTGTCCCACTTCCTAAATTTGTTCCAACCATGTCAATTGCTATTGTCATAAAATATTCAAATTATAATTTAACTTAAAGTAAATAATTATTTTATTGTTATAGTATACATTTAGATTTATATAATTTTTAAAAAAAAAATGAAAAGTATTAAAAATTTTATAATGAAGATGGATGGAAAAATACATCAAATAACTCAAAAGATGCATAACTTTTTGAGGACTTAAGACCGTCTGCAAAAAAATATGTCTCAAAATGTAGATTGAGAATACTTAAGCATATTCCAAAAAATGGTGGATCAAACATCCTGGATTTTGCATCTGGACCAATTCAATATAATGAATATCTAAAAATTTCAAAAAAAGACACTGTGTAGATTTTTCTAGAATTACTATTGATAAAACTAAAAAAAAACTTGGCTCAAAAGGTAAATATTATTGTAAAGATTTTCTAAAAATTAACTGCTAGTAGAGTTTTTTGATATTGGATATTTGATAATTCAGAAATTATTGAATAAATATTTTTATTTTTAAGAATTATGGTTTCAAATTGATTGAAGCCTAAGAATAATAATAAAGATATAAATAATTCAAATAATGGATAATTTGTAGACAGATTGTAAATAAAGTTCATTGTAAATTTTTATCTTTTTAATAAACGCAGCTTATTTTTCAATGATAAGTATTAAGTTAGACGTAAAATGATATATTTTATATGAAATTATTTTATAATTCTTAATTTTAAGCTTTTCACAATGATCTATCAAATCTTTCTTTGATAATAAATTCAAATTCTCTTCTTTAGCAAAAAAACTATGTCCAAATAAATTAAGTATTTTTCTATGAATTATTTTTGGCAAAAAATGAATTAATGGAATTTTTGTGTGGAAATCTAAAGGAAAATATCTATTTGGAGTTGTTATAAATATATTTTTTTTTGCAACCCTTACACACTCTGAGATAAAAAGTTTTTGATTATTATGGGATCCAACATGTTCTATTGTTGCATTAGAATAAACAATATCAAATGTATTGTCTTTTAATTGATTATTACATCCGTCTCCAATTATAAAATTTTTTATATTCGGATATTGATTTTTTAAAAAGCTACAGTCTTGATTAGATAAACAAGTTATATTTTTATTATTTGAAATTTTTTGCAAAATTAGATTATGATTTTTTTCTGTATTACTTGTTGTTCCAACATCCAAAAAAGACATTTCATTATTATAATTAATTTTATTATGAAAAATTTTAAGTATCTTTTCTCTGTTTTCTAAAAGTTTTTTCTTAAAAAAAGAGTCTAATAATGGAACTTTTTTCCAATATACTTTATTATTACTAACCATTTTTATACTTAATTATTGAATTATAATATTTCATTTTTAATATGGCATTTATTATATATTTTGATAAAAAAATCTTCTGGTACTTGATTTCACTAATTTCTGAAATTATTTTTTTTAATTGTTTTATTTTAAAAAATAAACCTCCAACTCGATAAAGTCCAACAATTAATATGAAGGCATTAATTATTCCAAAAAATTCGTATTTTTTTGTTATTTCAAATAAAGGCATTCAAAGTAAATAGTTAATTATTATCAGTATGTATAATGTCATCAAATTAAACATTTATATAAAATTTCAAAAAATACTATATACACTCTATTTAATGAAAAATGTAAGAAACTTTTATAATAAAAAAGGTTGGAAAGAGTTATACGATCAAACTTTAGATGCCAAACTTTTTGAAGATTTTAGACCGGTTGCTAGAAAATATATATCCAGATGTAGACTTCGTATACTCGATCACATTCCTAAAAAAGGAGGAGATAATATTTTAGATTTTGCTTCTGGACCAATACAATACAAAGAGTACTTAAATTATTCAAAAAAATTTTTATTCAGACACTGTGTAGACTTCTCGACAGATGCAATAAAAATGGCAAAAAAAAAAATTGGAAATCATGGAAAATATTACTGCAATGATTTTAATAAAATTAAGTTCAAGGAAAATTTTTTTGATTGTACTATTAGTTTACACACTATTTATCATATAAATAAAAAATTACAGAAAAAAACTATCTTAAAAATGTTAAAGTCTGCAAAAAAAAATTCAAATATAATTATTGTTTATAGTAATCCAAATACATTAATAAATCGTTTTAAAAAAATTCTAAACTATAAAAAGAAAAAACAAAAAATTTATTTTTATTGCCATGAAAATAAGTGGTGGGATCAATTTTCTCAATTAGCTGATGTAAAAATTAAACCTTGGAGATCATTTGCATCTCAACATCAAAAAATTTTAATTCCTAATAATAAAGCTGGATCAGTAATATTTGATTTGTTGTTTTATTTTGAAAATAAATTTCCAAATTTTTTTGTTAAATATTTTCAGTACTGTCTAATAGTACTTAGAAAAAAATAAATTATGTTAAATTTGTTAAGGCTTATCAAAGATCTACTTAGATTGTTAAATCATTTTATTTTTAAAAGAAAAATAAATAAGACCATGTCTTTAGAAAATTATGAAAACTATAAAAATAATCGTGAAAATAAAGACAAATCTTGGCAATATTTAATCCGTTCATTTGAGCTTGATAGTTCAAATTCAAAAATTTTTTTAGAAATTTATAATCAAATCAATTCAAAATATTTTAACAACAAAAGAGATTTGCTTAGGATTTATTTGAGTAATAATTTTTTTGATATAAAATTTTTATATAAATATTGTAATCTTTTTTTAAAAAAAAATAATTCCTTAAGTAATATTAAAATTGAATATTTGTTAATAGAAAAGGATAAATTTGATGAAGAGTTAATTAATAATTCAATTAATTGGTTAATAACATGTCAAAAAACAAGTCAAGATAGGGGAATATGCACTGGATTTGATTTAATTAATAATAAAATTACAAATTCATTTCCAGAAACTACTAGTTACATCATTCCTACATTCATCGAATTTTCTAAATTAGAGAAAAATGATAATATTTATAAAATCTCAGTTGAAATGGGAGATTGGATTTTAGACTTAATAAGAAACGATGGTGGATTAGGTGAACCATACGGATTTTTTAAACCATATCCTAGAATTTTCACAACTGCGCAGGCAATTTTAGGTTTATTAAGCTTGTACGATGTAAGTAAACAAGAGAAATACATTACAGCTGCAACTAAACTTGGAAAATTTCTTATAAATAATCTAAATAATGATGGAAGCTGGAATAATGATTATACATTTCTAAAGAAAACTACTACCTATAAAACAAGAGTGAGTTGGATAATGATGCTTTTATATCAGTATACCAAAAATCATGATTTTAAAATTTCATCTATTAATAATCTTAAATTTATATTACTAAATGAAACAAGATCCTTTTGGCCACTTTCATGTACTTTTGAAAAAAATAATAATGCACTAACACATTTACTGGGATACCATTTGGTAGCACTTATTAATTTTGTAAACAGTAACATTGTTAATGATAAAATTTTAGAAAATGAACTAATAAATCATGTGGATTATTTTTACAAAAAACTTAACATTCTATTAGATAAGGAACAAACCCTAAGTGCTGTAATTAACTCTGAATTTAAAAATATTGAGAACTATACTTGTTTAACAGGTAATGCTCAAATTATGTTTTTTGCTCTTTTATATGAAAAAAATAACGAATTAAAAAATAATTTACTATCATCAAAAATATATAATATTATTTTCAATAAACAGATAAAAAGTAAAAATAAAGATATAAATGGAGCTATAGCAGGCTCTTTTCCAATAAATGGAAATTATGCCCCATACATGCTACCTTCTTGGGCTAGCAAGTTTTTTATTGATAGCCTTTTACTTAAGAATTTAAAAAAAATAAATTTTACTTTCCTTGGATAACTAATTGGACAGCATTTTAACAAGTTTATCTGAAATTGTTACAGCATGATCAACTTTTGTGGATAAGATTTGATAATAATTTTTTTTAGGTACAATTATTTGAGGTACTCTTGAATCATTCTTCTTCCACTTAGGCAGGAATACTCTTATTGCAAGATTAGATTTTCCAGTATAAGAAAATTTAAGATCTGGCAAAAACTTTTTTACTTTATTTTTAATTTTAATTTTATTTTTATTAATTGTTTTTTGAAGAGTTTTAAAATTTAAGAAATTTGCAGGAAGTTGAAATGAATTTTTTTGTTTTAAAATTGAATGTTCAACATCATAAAGCAAATGAACATCTTTTTTGCGACCCAAAGGCAATATAGAGAAATAAGGACCATCCATTACTGCAAAACCGAGTTTTTTAACAGATTTTAATTTAATTTCATAAATGCAGGTAAGTTGATAATTTGACTTAATCTTATTTTTATAGGCTAGTATATTATTTGTTGCATAATGTGTTGTATCAATAATTATATCAGCTTTATAAATATTATTTTTATTTGTTAATATCTCATAAATTTTTTTCTTTTTTTTTATTTTTTTTACTTTTTGATTAAAAAATACATTTTTTTTATTTATTTTTTTTTTAATAAATTTTTTTAAAGCAATAATATCATAAATAGGCTCATTTACTTTAAATATGTCAAGTAAATCATTATTTGCAAATGAAAGTTTTTTTTTATTAAAAAGAAGTTTATTTTTTTTTAAAAAATTAAGATAATTTTTGGTATTGGTTTTGCTGTATGAATCTTTTGCAATAGAATAATAATTTTTAAAATTATCTATTATTGACTCAGAATACAATTTTTTAAAAGTTTTGTAGCCTTGCAAACATAAATCTACAGTTTTTTGATCTCTTGGATAATGGTACCCAAAATGAATTCTATTTAAATTATTACTTGTAGCACCATTAAGGATTTCATTATTTTTTTCTAAAATAATACAATCAAATATTTTGTTAAGCTTTAAATAAATAGAGCAGCCATAAATACCAGCTCCAATAATAACTATTCTTTTTTGTTTCATTCTAGATAAATTTTGTATAACAGAATATATGATTAATAGAAAAATATGTTTGGTAGGGATTGGCAAATTTGGTAAAAAGTATTTTCATGAAATTATAAATTTTAAAAATTTACACTTATCATGTATATTAAGGAAAAATTTAAATCAATTAAAATATAAATCAATTCCTGTTAAAAAATTTAATTATAATCTTAAGCTTGATAAATTTGATTTAGCAGTGATTGCTTCACCTGTGGAGTCTCATTATATAAATGCACAATATTTTTTATCAAAAAATATTCCTATTATTCTTGAAAAACCTGCTACACGAAGTTTAAAAGAAATTAATAAATTAATTCTCATTTCTAAAAAAAATAAAGTTCCAGTATTAGTTCATCATTCTGATCTTTATAATAAAAATTTTATTAAATTAAGTAATATTAAAAGAAAAATAGGTAAAATAAAAAAATTACAAGTTAAAATTAATACTTTTCAAAAATATCAAAAAGGTAGAATTAATCCTTTTTTTGATTGGTTGCCACATATTTTGGCAATGCTAGATACTTTTATTGATATAGACGGCAAATATTTGATCATAAAAAATAAAAACAAAAATTCAAAAATAAATATAGAAATACTTTTACAAAACAAAGATAAACAAGAAGCTATAATCAAATTTTGTAATTTTAGTAATAAAAAACAAAGATTTATTAAAGTTTTTGGAAACAATGGGATAATTCAGTATGATGGTTATAATTTAAATAAAAACTTTCTTAAAACAAATAAGACGAAAGTATTTTCAAAAATCAAAACAAGTTCTATAAAAGAAATTCTAAAATATATGAAAAAAAATTTAGCAAATGGTAAATATATTAATGAACTTCATTTATCTAAAAAAATATTAAAATGTAAATTAAAAATTCAAAAATTAAATCTTTTCGATAAAATTTAAAATTTTTTTTGCCGTAATAGAAAAATTATACTTTTTTTTAATATTATTTTGAGCTGCATGTGAATATTTATTAATCAAAGATTGCTTAATTATTAATTTTTCAATAATTTTTGAAAGCTCGACATAATGCTTATTTTTAAATAAAATTCCTGCCTGACCATTACTTAAACTTTCTCTAGTACCCCCAGTGTCTGATGCAATAATAGCTAATCCAAACGACTGTGCCTCTAACAGTGAAATAGCAAATGGTTCTTGCCATGTTGACGGAAAAATAAGTATCTCATGTTTTATCATAATTTTCTTTAAATCTTCACGTTTAAATTTTTTATTAAACTTAATAATATTTTGTAATTTATTTTTTATTATAAATTTAGAATTCTGTAAAAAAAAATCCTTATCATGAATTCCACCAAAAATATTAAGATTTATTTGATTAAGGATTTTATTATCTAATAACCCAATAGCTTTTAACAAAATATCTAAACCTTTATGTTTGACTATCTGCCCAATATATAAAATATTGATTTTTTTTTTACTTAATAATAATTTTCTTTTGCTTTGCGTTAATACACCCCAGTTAATTACTAAATTATTTTTTGGTTTAATATTTTTCTTTCTGGATAATAAAAAGCTTTTTTTTAAAAATTTTGATGCAAAAATTATATTTTCAATATTTGGTACAAAATTTTTAAAAACCTTTCTAACCTGCCTTGTATAAAAATCCTCATCTAGTCTTGAAAATTGCTCATCAAATGCATAAATACAATAGGGAATTTTTTCCTTTTCTGCAATTCTTGTCATGTTCAAGGAGATACCTGTCATATTCCAAAAAACTATTTTATCAGGTTTAAAATTATTAAGTGTATTCAAAAATATTTTTCTATTTTGAATCTCTCTGTACCAATTTTTTATATATACAAAAAATCTACTCTTTTTGGAATAGCTCCAACTAGTAAGCAAATTTCGTTCGATATTTTTTTCTTCTATTTGAGGATTTCCATAATTTGAAGTTAATACCAACGTAGAATTATTTGTATTTTTTTGAATATAATTTACAAAATTTTGACATCCTATTTCATATCCACCTATATAATAAGGTGGATATAAATTGCTTACCACAAGAATTTTCATTTTATTATTTATATTCTGCTTTGTTAAATATTTTGTTAAATAAAAATATTAAAAAAATAATATTTGTATAAAAAATATACCGATCATAAGGAGGTTCAAAAATACAAACAAAACAAATATTAATTAAATTTAAAAAAACTGAAGTATAAAGATATTTTTCATCTCTTTTTAATTTTGTCTTAATCAAAATTTTTACAGAAAAAAACATAAAAATAATAATTTGCAATAAAAATAAATAAGAACCTGAAAATCCTACATTCATTAATAAACCCTTAAAATTTTCAGCCTCAATAAAATATCCTCCTAAACCAAAAGTAACGTTAGCAAAATATAATAATAAGTAATCTTGAGGTGATTGTTTAATAAGATTGAATGCAAGTTTAAAAACTTCTTTGTTTAATTCATTTAAATTTTCAATCTCATCATCTTTGAGTGCTATTTTTTTTGGAACTTCGTATTCATAAGCGTGAATAATAGGAACATAAAAATGATAATATTTGGTATAATCATTTCTTAAATTTTTAATTTTTGATAATAATATTTTTTGTTTTTTTGTCCCTAGGTTGGATCTAATTTTAACTTTATATTTATGATTTTGAATTAAATAATTATTCACAAAACTTAATATTTCTTTATGAATTGGATCTGAGATATTTTCAAAATTTTTATTATCAGATACAAAGTGAGCAATTGCTATCAATTGAAATGATGCAATATTCACGGAAGAAAATTTAGAAAATTTAATTTTATTATAAGTTAGCTGAAAACAAGCAACAAGAAAATACATAATTATTAAATATAAACTAGCTGTAAATAAAAATTTTTTTTTTTTAAATAGTTTGAAAAATATTATTAAAAATATTAATGGAATAATAAAATAAAATTGAGATCTGGTTGATATTAATAAAAATATTAAAAATAATAATTTAATAAAATTTTCTTTTTTATATTGATCTATAATAAAATTCAGAAAGAAAGTTAAAAAAAATAAAAATAATGGATATGCAATAGCTTCAGATAAAACTGAATTAGCTAGGGGCATTGATGGATTTATAAATGGAAAAATTAGTATTAAAAATATAATAGATTTTAAAATTTTATCTGGATTAAATTTTTTCTCATAAAAATTTAAAAAATATATAACTGAATATGCTCCAATAAATATTTGGAAAATTTTTAAAAAAAATTCGAAATAATCTTCAGACATTATCTGAAAAAAATCTATTATAATCGGATATAAAAATGGTCTTCTAGCGTAGTTATCTATATAAGAAATGGAGTCATTATGCTCGACTAAATTAAAAAAGATTAAAATTATAAATGGAATAATGAATAATATGTTTTTTTTTAAAAAATCAATTTTTTTATTTTGAAAAAGTTTTAACTTCATAATTTATCGATATAAACATATATTACTGCGTGTGAAAAATATTTTATACATTACAACCTATTACACTAAATATACAGTAAATTTTTTTAATAATTTAAAAAAAATTAAAAACCTCAATTTTATTTTCGCCTATCCTAATTTAAAAAAAAATATCAAAATTAATAGTCACTCAGATTTTTCTATTAAAGAAAAAAAAATTTTTAATTATTTTGAGGATAAATACGAAATTTGTTATTACAAACTTTATGGTTTAGATAATTTAATAAAAAAATATAAACCAAAAATAGTTGTAGTTCATAATAAACATATCTTAAATTTTTTTTTGAACGAAAAATTGATTAAATTAAAAAAAGAAATAGGTTTTCAAATATACTATAGAACTATTCCATATTTAATACCTCAAAATAAAAGTTCTTTATCAAAATTTTACAACGGTAAAAATTTTTTTAAAAAGTTCATTTTAAATTTAAAAATTATTGATCTGATTGTTTTTAAATATTATAAATTTATATTTCAAAAAGTTGATCATTTTCTAACATATGTACCACAGGGTCAAAAAATAATTAAATCTTATGGTATAAAGAATAAAAATATTACCACTGTTTATAATACTGTTGATACTTTTGAGTTAGATAAAATTGAAAAAAAATTAAAAAAAAAAACGAAAAAAAAATATGACATTATTTATGTTGGTTCTTTAAGTAGATGGAAAAAAGTTGAATTACTTATTGAAGTAGCGGAGTCTCTTAAAAAAAAATATAAAATAAAAATTTTAATTGTAGGTGATGGATTTAATAAATTAAAATATATGAATATGGTTAAGAAAAAAAAACTTAAAAATAATATATTATTTGAAGGCTCAGTTCATAATAAGCGTAAACTTTACAAACTTCTCAAGCAAAGTAAGATATTTGTTCTACCTGGGCCAGGTGGATTAGCGATAAATGAAGCTATGCATGCAGGACTGCCTATAATTTGCTCAAAAGCTGATGGAACAGAAAAATTTTTAGTTAAAAATAAAATAAATGGATTTTTTTTTAAAGAAAATAGTTCTTTAGATTTACATAAAAAATTATCATCTATTTTACAAAATAAAAAACTATTAATATCATTGGGAAAAAATTCAAAAAAAATTATAAATAATAATTTTAACTCACACTTAATTAATAAAAATTATGAAAAAGCGTTCAAATTATAAAATCGCATTTATATTTGCTTCCCATGAATATGAAAAATGGCATGCTGGTTTAGTTCATTTTATTAGTCAAGTTAATTTAGTAAGAGATATGGATAATTTTGATTTTTTTATATTTACGGACTCAAAAAAAAAACTAAAGAAAAATCTTAAAATTGATAAATTAAATATTATTGAAACATCCATGTTTCATAAAAAATCAATATTTTTTTTTATAAGAAGATTAATTATTTTTTTATTCAATAAAGATTATCTATTATTTTATTTATTGCAAAAATATAAAATAAAAATACTTTCAAATAGAGATTTATTTCGAAATAATAAAATTAAATCAATGTGTTTTATTCCAGACGCTGGATATTTAACTTTAAAAAATGTTTTTAATAAAAAAGAACTTACAATTAGAAAAAGGTTAGTTGAAAAACTGATGAAGAATTCTGATTTAATTTACACCCATTCCAATGCCTCTAAAAAAACATACGTTAAACAATACAAAAATGTTAAAATAATACCCATTAGAACTTATTTAAATATCTATAATAAAAAACCTCAATATCGAAATATTAATATTAAAAAACCTGTATTTTATTTTCCAGCACAAATTTGGTTGCATAAAAATCATTTATATTTGTTAGAATTAGCCGAAAGATTGCAGAAGAAAAAAATTAAATGTAAATTTATTTTTTCTGGAAAAAAAGAAGATCATAGAAATCCTTCACATTATAGAAATATAATTAAAACTATTAGAAATAAAAACTTAAATGAATATTTTGAAATATTAGGACATATAAATAAAGAAAGAGTTGTTGATTTAATAAGAAGCTCTAGTGCATTAATAAGTCCATCAAGAGATGAAGGCTGGGGTTTTATTAAAGATGAGGCTAGGTATTTTGGCAAATTTATATTTTTATCAAAAATTCCTGGACATAAGGAATTAAAACCACCAGGTACTATTTTTTTTAAATTAAATGATATTACAGACTTAGAAAATAAAATAATAAAATTTATTTTGAATCCTCCTAGTATCAAAAGTCAAAAAAAAATTCAAAAAAGTTCTTTAAAAAATCTAAAACTACTAAAAATAATAGCAACCAATGATACAAAAAAAGCTTACAGGTATTTACTAGGTAAATAACTTTATTTTTTATTTAACAATTTTTTTACAATTAATTTGAAAACTCCATATATAAAAATAAAGTAATTAATAACAAAATTATTTATTTTATTTTTATTTTTTGCTCTTAAAAAAGCATTTAAACTTTTCAGTTGATTTTTCTCTGTAATTCCCCCAAAGGTCATTATTGATATAATTTTGTTAATTTTTTTTATTTTAATTTCATTTATACCTCTAAGTAAAAATTCATAATCTTGGGCGATTGGAAAATCTAGTGAAAAATTTCCATATTTTTCAAATAAAGATTTTTTCATAATTAAACTTTGATGTGGAATAACATTATATAGTTTCATTTTTCCTAAATCTGTCAATGTGCCACCATATATTTTAGAATTTTTGCTTTCCTTATAAATTAACCGATAGAGCAATAAATCATAAGATTTGTTATAAAATAAATCTTTTTCAATTAAATCTAGTACATTTTTATTATAAAAATAATCTCCTGAATTTAAAAACAGTATCCATTCAGATGTAGAATATTTAATACCTTTGTTAAAGGCATCAGAAATATTTATATCCTTTTGTGATAAAAGTTTATCAATTTTATTTTTATTTTTCCTTAAAATATTAATAGATTTATCGGTGGATTTTCCATCTATAACAACTAACTCATATATTTTTTTTTGTGCAAAAATACTATTTATAGTTTTCTCGAGTCCTTTAAAATCATTTTTATTAATTGTAATAATAGAAATTTTTTTTTTATCCATTTTTTGATTTACTTAAAAAACCAAACAAAACAGAAATAATTGAGCTAAATAAAAAAACTAAACTTATACTAAAAAATGGTTGATTAACCCCAAAAAAAGAAAGAAATATTAAAAAAAATGATAATAAAATAAAACTAATTATTAAATAAAATTTAAGTGGATTAAAATATAACAATAACTCAGAAATATATTGGAGCGTTCTAAGGCTATCTTTAAACAACTTTACTTTACTTTTTCCAATCCTATTCTTATAGGGAATATCAATATAAGCGATGGATTTCTTTTGAAAAATATATACTAGTGTCATTGAAGTTGAAAAGCTAAATGTATCACACATAATATTGAGATATTTTTCTATAACCTTTTTTTTAAATATACGATAACCAGAATTAATATCAGGAATCTTTTCACCAGTAGAAAACTCAACTATAATTTTTAGAATTGACCTTAGAAGTCCCTTAAATGGGGATAAGTTAAGATTTTTACCTACCCTTTTGCCAATAACCATATCATATCCAACATTAAATTTTTCTTTAAGTTTACTAAAATCTTCTAATGGATATGTGTTATCACCATCTAAAATTACAATATTTTCAAATTTAGATAACTTTATTCCCTCTTTTATTGAATGTCCGTAACCAAAATTTTGAAGGGATCTTTTATAGATAATATCATTTATCTCAGTACAAATTTTTTGTGTTTCATCATTAGAACAATCATCTATTACGATAATTTCTTTCTCTGAATCGATATTTTTAATTTGTTCTATAACATTCTTTATTGATTTTTCTTCATTATAAACTGGTATTATAAATGAAAAGTTATTAGTCATACTTTACCTTATTCAAATTGAGCCACATTACTAAGCACATTATATTAAAAAGTCTATTACCAAAGTCATTTCCTGAAATATTATGATTTTTATGGAGTTTATAAATTGCTTTTTTATTAAATATACCACTTTTATCACTTTCAATTATCTCAGTAAATTTACTACTTAATTCATTTTTTAACCAAATAGAAACTGGAGAATTAAAGCCTCTTTTTTTTTGATTAATAAAATTTTTATCGAATTTTTGTACTAAAATCTTTTTTAACATAATTTTTTTATTAAATAATCTATATCTTTCTTTTTCTTTAATATTAAAAACATAATTTAGTAATTTTGAATTCAAATATGGGGATCTAAGTTCAAGACCATGGGCCATTGAAGATCTGTCAGTTTTTACCAGTATATCTTCAGCTAAAAAATTTTCTAAGTCTGAAATATTTAAATTATTTAAATTATTGATAAATTTTTCTTTTTGATTTTTTTTAAATATATAATTTTCATTTTGATTCTCATTGTAAAATTCTCGATTTAGAATCTCATATAAATTATTTTGACTGTTAATTTGTCTCCACTTTTGATGAGGGTTTTCATAATCTAGTTTAAAAACTTCTAAAAACTTTTTTATTTTAAAAAGAGTATTAACTTTACTTTTTGTTTGAGGAATTATTTTGTCAAATTTAGAGGCAAAATTAGTGATAGTTTTTAAGAAAGAATTATTTTTTAAAAATTTATAAATCATTGTAGCATCATATGTCTCATAACCAGAAAAAATTTCATCTGCACCATCTCCTCCAAGACAAAACTTTACATACTGCCTTGAAAACTTCGATAAAAAATAATTTGAAATAATGGCTGTATCAGCAAAAGGTTCATTTGTTGACATTATAGCTTTGGGAATTTCCTTTATATCAGAAGTATCAAAGTAATGTATGTAATGTTTTAATTTTAACTTTTTAGCAACGTACTTTGCTTTTTCAGTTTCATCATAAGATTTTTCTTTAAATCCCAATGTAAAACATTTTAAATCATTTTGATTTTTTGAAGCATAATGGGCAATTAAAGAAGAGTCCAAACCACCACTTAAAAAAATTCCTCCTTCAGTATCTGATATCATTCGTGATTTTACTGATTCACTTAATATAGTGTCTAAGTGATTTGTATCATTTCTATTTTCATTATTTTTTGAAATGTCTTGGTAACAAAAATATTTACTTTTTTTAAAGTTATTTTGATCAAATTCAATAAAGGTACCAGGTTCAACTTTTTTTATATTCTCAAAAATTGTATTTACATTAGACTCAACAAAATTATTTGCTAAAAAACTTTTTAAAGCAATATTTGATATTTTATTATTAAACATGGGTGCCATTGATAAAGATTTTATTTCTGATGAAAAAAAAATGTCATTATTAAAAATAAAATAAAATAAAGGTTTTTCACCAAATATATCTCTTGCTAATATAATCTTTTTAAGTTGATTATCCCAAATTGCTAATGCAAACATTCCATCAAGTTCTTTAAATATTTTGTTTTTAAGATGTATATATCCATTCAAAATAACTTCTGTATCTGAAGAGGTTCTAAATTTAGTCTTAAAATCTTTTTCTAGCTTATCTCTTATGTTTTTGTAATTATATATTTCACCATTATAGACAATGGAATATCTGCCATCACTAGATATAAATGGTTGATTGGCTTCTTGGCTTAGATCAATTATGGATAACCTAGAATGGCCTAAAGATATCGTTTTTTCAATTTTTTTTGAAAAAAAATCAGGTCCACGGTGTTTGATTTCTTCAAGCATAAAATCAATATTTTTCTCCGAAGAATGATTAAATTTCGTATAACCACAAATACCACACATCAATTACTACTATATCAAATGATTTAAGAATACTATTAAAATTAACTTCTCTAAAAATTAACAATTTTTATTTTATTATCTTTTTTTAATATTTTAAACTCATCGTGACTTACTAATTCAATAACTAAATCATAATCTAAAATACTTTTTCTAGAAATTTTTTTCTTATCTACTATAGGATCATAAATGAAAGTTTGCCTATTAAATTTTTTTATATTTTTGTATATTTCTATAGCTGGTGAGTTTCTTGTATCATCTATATTAGGCTTATAAGCTTTACCTAAGAATAATATTCTTGGATTTCTATGAAATTTAAGTTTAAACAAATTTAAAAGGTTTTTAATTTTTTTTGCAATAATTCCTGGTCTAGTGTTATTGATTTTTCGTGAAATTTTAATAAGACTATTTTGACTTAAGTTTTCTATTAAAAAATAGGGATCAACAGGTATACAATGACCACCAACACCAATGCCTGGTGATGGTATTGAAACTCTTGGGTGCGTATTTGCAACTTTTATTATTTTCTTTGCATCCACCTTGTATGAATCTGATATTAAAGAAATCTCATTAGCAAATGCAATAGTGGTATCTCTATAACTATTTTCAGTTAATTTAATTATCTCCGCTTCTATGTCATTTGTTTTAATAATTTTTTTAACACCCAAAGATCTATAAAATGAAGTTACCAAATTTGTAGAAATTTTATCAATACCTCCAATAATTTTTGTATTATTCTGCATCTCATTAAATGTATTTCCTGGAAACACTCTTTCAGGACAATATGCTAACTTAATGTTTTTAAATTTTAATTTTTTTTTAATATTTCTAGTAGTCAAAGGAGGACAAGTTGACTCCACAATTATAGTATTATTATCTTGAATAACTTTATTAATTTCTATTATAGCTTTTCCTACAAAAGAAAGGTCTGCTTTATTATTTTTTTTAATTGGTGTTGGAACGCAAATAATAAATATATCAGATTTGGTTAATTTATTTATTAATTTAATTTTTGATAAATATTTTTTATAAAGAGCCTGAATAGATTTTTCTTTGGATAAATATTTTCCATTTTTAATTCTATTTAATAGCTGCTGATTTTTGTCATAACCATAAACATTCAGTTTTTTTTCTAGCATTAGTAAGTAAGAAGGAAAGCCAACATAACCTAATCCAATTACTGTTATTTTTTTTTTCAATTTTTTTCCATCAAAATATTACATATCCTCCTTGCAGATTTTCCATCTCCAACAGGATTAAAATTTATATTTTTTTTTAATTTACGATTTTGAAAATAGATTAAATTTCTTAAAATATTTTTTGGATTAGTGCCTACTAAATTAACATAATAACTGGATAATAATTCTGGTCTTTCTGTTTTTTCCCTAGCTATAAATATTTTTTTTTTTAAAGAAGGTCCTTCCTCTGAAATACCACCACTATCTGTAAAAATAAATTCACTTCTTGAAGCTAAATTTATAAAATTTAGATAATTCATAGGTTTAATAAGCTTAAAATTTTTTTTCGAATTTGAAAAATTAACTACATTTTGCTTGAAATTAGGATTTTCGTGCAAAATATAGAAACAATTAATTTTATATTTTTTAGAATATTCATTTAATGTATCAAGAATTTTCATAAGTTTGGTCTTAGACAGCTCTCTTCTATGTAAAGTAACTAAAAAATATTTATCATTAATTTTTTTTTTAATATTAATTTTTTTTTTTATTAAATTTATAGCATCAACTATTGTGTTTCCTGTTACATAAATGTTTTTATTATTAATATTTTCTTTTAATAAATTTTTTTTATTTTTTATTGTTGGACAAAAGTTAAAATCTGCAATCCTTGACACATTCTGTCTAAAAATTTCCTCTGGAAACGGTGAGAATTTATCATAAGTCCTTAAACCAGCCTCTATATAAGCAATTTTTTTTTTTAATAAAAAACCGGTGATAGCGCCAACAAACGTTGTAACTGTATCTCCTTGAACTATAATTATGTTAGGATTAATTTTTTCTATAACTTTCTTCAATTTGATAGTCTGAAATGAAATTAATTCATTTAGGTTCTTGCAATATTTTAATGAATTCAGATTGTAATCTATTTTTATCTTGAATTCTTTTATTATATCTAAAATTAAACTTTTATGTTGGCCAGTGAAACAAACGCTAACTTTTGCGTTACGTTTTTTTTTTAGAGCTAAGTAAACCGGAAAAATTTTGATTAATTCAGGCCTTGTGCCAAATACAAATAAAAAATTTTTTTTCATAATGTTGTTCGATTTAATATATTAAATAAATTTGAATTTTAAATTTGAGGTTATTTTTACTAATTTTAATAAAGTCATAATTGTATAATTTTATCACAAATCTTTTTTAAATTTAAATCATGACTAACTAAAATTATACTATAATTACTTTTAATTTCATTAACATACTCCCAAAATGAATTTATTAGATCTTGATCAAGAAATGAGGTTGGTTCATCCATAATTAAAATATTTTTATTATGATAAATGGCTCTAGCTATAGCAATTCTTTGTTTTTGACCACCTGATAGATTTTTACCATCCTCTAACACTTCTGTATTATATTTATTTTCTAAATTAGAAACAAAATCATTTAATCTAGATTGTTCTATTGAATAGTTAAATCTTTCCTCATCTATTTTGCTTTCTTCATTTTCAAAGACAATATTTTCTTTAATTGTTGATTTGATTATACAAACGTTTTGAGGAATATATGCTAAAGAATTTTGCCATTCATTAGTAATGGTTTTCAATTCCTGATTATTTATTAATATTTTACCTTCTTGAGGATTTATAAAACCCATTAATAAATTTATTAACGTAGTTTTTCCAGAACCTGATGGACCAATAATTCCTAATAATTCGCCTTTGGTAAAACTGAAATTAAGATTTTGAAGTAATTTTTTTTCATTATAACTAAATGATAAATTTTTTACTTCAAAACTTTTTATTTCAAGTTGTTTTAAATTTTTCAGATCATCTTCTAAATTTGAATTATTTTTATAATTCATACTCTTTTGAATTTCATCAACAGAAACTAAAGAGTAATTAATTTCATTAATTTGATTTATTAACTGATTTATTATTGGTAGAATTCTAATTATAACTAGAAAAAAAACAGATGTTTTTTCTATAAAAACTGAGCTCACATTTTGGTTTTTGTTTAATAATAAAATAATCACTATTAAGATTACAAAAGATATTTCAATAAATATTCTTGGATATAGTTGCAGATTCCTATAATTAAAATCTAACTTAGAAATTGATAAAGCTTTTGAATTAATATTTTTGGAAAAATAATTTATTTTATTGTAAATTTTCGTCTCTTTCAAACTATTATTAAAGTCATGTATCCAACTTAAATAATTATCATGAAGATTTGCTAAACTTTTTGAAATATTTAAAATTTTGTTTTTAAGATATTTTGAGTAAAAAAAAGCAATAATTAATAATATCAATATTGAAAAAATTGTAATTGATGGATTATAATAAATTAGAAGAGCTCCTAATGTTAAAATAGTTAAAATATCTGATGTGCTTTTTAAGGAATAAAATAAAAAAGAACTGCAATAAATTTGGCAATGTCTTATAAATTTATTAATCAATTTATTTCTATTTCTGTCATCAATCATAGATGGAGGAGTATTGATAATTGAATTTAGTATTGACTTTCTTAATGTGTACAAAGTATTAGTAACAAAATAATTAATACTACGATTTGAATAATAATACAGAATACCCTTTAAACTAAATATAATTAATACAATAATTGCAACTATTTCTAATGAAAGATTCTTTTGAAAAACAATATTAATACCTGCTCGATCGTTTCCGGCTATGTTATTCTCATAAAATAACCCAATGAGAGATCCTATCAAGCTAAATCCAATTAACTCCAGAAGAGAAACACTAAAAAAAAGCAAGGCAAACTTTAAGTAAAAGAAATTATTTAAATTTAATATCTTTTTATTAATATTAAGATATTTTATTAATTTACTCATAAGTTTTATACCAACTTATAAATTTTTTAATTCCACTTCGTAAAGATGTTTTAGGCTTATATTTAAATTTTTTAAAAAAATAATTCATATTTGATTTAGTTGTCTTCACTTCACCTTTTTGTGCCTTAATTTTTTTTATTATTGCTTCTTTTCCTAATTCAAAAGAAATTAAGTTAGTTAATTCTCTTATTGAATTAGGCTTTTCTTTTCCAATATTGAATATTTCAATTTTATTTAACTTATTCGGATTATTAATGATTAGATTTATACATTTAATTACATCATCGATATACGTGAAATCTCTTAAATGTTTACCATAATTGTGAAAGAAAATTTTCTTACCCTTGCTTATGAGCCTAGTAAATTTAAACACAGCCATATCAGGTCTACCAAAAGGTCCATAACAAGTAAAAAATCTTAAACCAACTATTTTTGCTTTAATAATATCATTAAACGATGTAGCTATAATTTCGTTAGATTTTTTAGAACCAGCATAAAAATTAAGTGGATTATCAGTATTACTTTTCTCGTTGGAAAGTTTAGAATTTCCATAGACTGAGCTAGAAGATCCATAAATAAATAAATCAGTATTTTTGGTTATATTTGTTAAAAGATTAAAAAAACCAGACAAATTGTTATTAAAATAGATATTTGGATCATTATATACATCTCTAACTCCAGGTTGAGCTGCTAAATGAATTATAATATTAAAATTTTCTCTAAGTAGCTTTTTTAAAAACTTTTTGTCGTTTAAGTCTTTTTTATAAAATTTATAATTTGGAAATTTTTTTAAAATTTCATTTCTAGTATTTTTAATTTTTAACTCGTAATTTTTATTGAAATTATCAACTCCATAAATTTTAAAGTTTGGATATAATTCCATTAAATTTTTAGCGCAATGAAAACCAATAAAACCAGCTGATCCAGTTATTAGAATTTTTTTTTTTATTTTAGACATTTTTTATTTATTTTTATTAACTTCATTTTATACGAAGGAACTTCATTAAAAAAGTTTCTTGTTGCATACGGAAGATTGACCTCTTTAATTTGATCACCACAAGAAAGAAAATGATCAGAAAAAACAGTTTCGTATTTTTCGTTATCAGAAACGAAAGCAAATTTAATATTATTTTTATTAATAATATTAGTAATTTCTGATGAATACTGCTCAGACCACTTTAGTAGTGAAATATTAATTTTATTATTTGAATAATAGTTCATTCTTATATCTGTTATATATTTTTCATTAATATTATTTTCTATCCATTTGATTTGATTATATTCATTTACAAATTTAGATAAAAAATTTTCTTCACTAACTGTATAGTAATTAAATAAAAGAAATACTATTGAAAATAATTGAGGTAAGCAAAAAGTAAACAAAATAGACTTAAAGATAAGGTTAAAATTAAATCTTTGTGAAATTAAGTACATAATAGGAATGAAAACAATTAAGTAATATCTAGCTGTGTGTTGACCTATCAATAAATTTAATAATAAAATTATTCCAAAAATTGTAATTAAATTTAAATCTTCTTTTTTAAGTTTAGCCATAAAAATTAAAAATATAATTGGTGATATTGTTGTAAAAAAAGAACCTAAATTAGATGGTATGAAAATTTTAAATATATTACTTAAGTATTCGTATAAATTATTATAATGAGAATGATATTCTTTTAAATAATTGCTAAATTTTATCTTCTCGTAAGTTAAATAATTTGATGAAAAAATATTTTCAAAAAATGGTGCCATAGGATTACTGTAAAAAAAATAATTTTTATAATAGACGGGAAATGAAACTATTAGAAAAATAATTAAATTAATAAAAAGTATACTTAGAAATTTTTTTTTAAAATTTGTTATTAGATAAAACTGAAAAATTAAAAATGGAATAATAAAATTATATTTACTTGATAAAGCAAAATTAAGTCCTGAAATAACTAAAATAAGAATAATAGAATTTATTTTAGCGTCTTTTTCTAAATTTAAATCATTTAAACAATAAAATATTGTAAAAAAAATTAGAACAGGTACCAAAAAAGGTTTTTGACTGATTATTAAGGGCAATATTAACGGATTTGAAAAAATAACTATAAAAAAAATGACATTTTGCAAATCTAGATTATTTTTTTTTGAACTTAACGAAAGAAATAATAAGAATAAAAATGAAAATTGAACAATTCCATTTAAGTTTGCAATTCCATTATATAATCCAAAAAAATTTAGAAATTCGCCAGAACCTGATAGATAATGGGTATCCCATAAAGGATTTGCTGAAAAACCTCCGTTTTCTAACCAATATTTAGGAACACCTAAGTGATAATCTAAACTATCACTACCTGTCGGTGGGAGAAATAACGTTAAAAAAATAATTATTGTTATGATAATTAGAAATATGAATTCTGTATTATAAATAAAATCAATTTTTTTTTTCTTTAAAGAAAAAAATGTGTTTAGACTAAACAAACATATCAAATAAAAAATTATTTTTAATATTAAAATATTTTCAAAGAAATAGAATGCAATTAGGTATGAAAAAAAAATTATTATATTTAATATAAAAATATATATTAACGGTAAATATAATGTATTTTGAAATTTAAATATTTTTTCCTGAAAAAATAAAGAAATACCAACAGATCCAGATAAAAAAAAAATTATATTTAAAAAAAACAAATTTAAGCTCTTGTAAATTTATTTGACTTTCTGTTGTTTTCCTTTGAAAGTTCGTTGAATATCCAATCGTATGTAAGTTTAAGTCCTTCTTTTAATTTTATTTTAGGGCTCCAGCCAATTTCTTTTTTAATTAAATTATTATTACTACTTCTACCTCTTACACCTTTCGGTTTAGAGGTATCATAAATTCTTTTAACCTTATAGTCTGCGATTTCTTCTATTATATCTATCATCTGATTAATTGAGACTTGTTCATCGCTACCAACATTATAGGGGCCTAGTTTTTTTGAATTAAAAACTGCTTCTGATCCATCAAGACAATCATCTATAAATAAAAAAGTTCTAGTTTGCTCACCATCTCCCCAAACCTCAATTTCTTTTATATTATTAATTTTTGCTTCAGCTATTTTTCTGCATAACGCTGCTGGGGCTTTTTCTCTACCTCCATCATAGGTTCCAAGTGGGCCATATATATTATGGTATCTAACAATTTTTGTATCAAGATTAAAATCTTCAGTAAAATGTCTACACATTCTTTCACTAAATAATTTTTCCCAACCATATCCATCTTCCGGCATAGCAGGGTAGGCACTCGTCTCTACAAGTCCTTCAACAAATGGGTTTTTTTGATCATTAATATTGTAAGCACATGCGCTTGATGAAAAAAAAAATTTTTTTATTTTATTTTTTAAAGATGCTCTAAGTAAATTTGTATTTATTAAAACTGATATCATACATTCAGCTTTATTGTTTTCTATAAATCCCATACCACCCATGTTGCAAGCAAGGTTATATATATAATCGACACCCTCTGTTACTTGAATACAGTTTTCTATCTCTTTTAAATCACAAACAAATGTCTTATCACAATTGTTTTGAAACCAAAAATCTAAAGGTTTAATATCTGCTCCAACTATTTCATGACCTTGTAATTTTAATTTTTTTGATAAGTGTCCTCCAATAAATCCACCAGCTCCAGATATAAATATTTTCATAATTTTAATTGTGTATAAATAAACCTTTTTAAATATAAATCAACTTTTAGTATTATCTTAATTTAGGACAAAATTTATTTTTTCCAGCAAAAATAGCTTTCTTTATTTTGAATAAATTTTTCAATTTGTTGATTTATATTTTTTTCTTTATCAGTATTCCATTGGCTTAAAAATTCTTTGAAAAAATAATCTTTAGAGTCCTTTGTAGATTTAGCTAATATTTTATAGTAATCATCAACAAATAACTCAGAAACGTTATGAAAATAATGCATAAAATATGAGGTAAAAATTTCTTCTAAATCTGTTTTAAAATTTTCTTCTTTTTTTAAATTTAATAAAATATTTTTATATTTTTCAATATTATTTTTCGAATAAAAATTAAAATTAAAACTTATTCTTGGATTATAATTAAAATTTATAACTGGAATATTAAAATAAGGATATTCAAATCCAACTGTACCATGGCATGTAAGTACATGCGTTACTCTACTTTTAATTATTTCTGAATGAGTAATATCTTGTGGCAGTAACTGAACTGATGATTTTGATTTTTTTATAATTTCTTGAATTGTTTCTATTGTACCAGGCAAACAATCGTTATGAACTTTTATTCTCCAAGAATAATTGGTATTCTTAGAAAGTTCACATAAAAATTTTAACCATTCATAATAATCTGGGAAAAATGACTTTTCATATGGATGGGGATTATCATAAAAGCAATGTGTACATATCAAAATTCTCGTTTCTTTACTTAAATCAAATACATCTTGATATTTTTTTTGTGTTTCATCCAGTAAAGCAGTTGAATAGGATAGTTCATCTGGCTGTATTCCATCTGACCTATCTTTATAGATTTTTTCTATTTTTTTTATTTTAAAATTGAGATCTTGTAATTTAAGACTTTCATTCTTATAAAATTTAAATTTTTCAACTTCGTTAAACTCTTTTTCATTTTTATGTAATTTTTCAAGATCTGGGAGATATACTGGTATTTTAAATTTATAAGCTAGCTTACATAACATATTATTTTTGTACAAAGATTGAAAAATTATTAAAGCTTTAAGATTACTTTTATTTTTTTCAACGTATTGATACATATCCTCAAAATATCCCAGATATTCAAGAAAAAATGATTTAAATTTACTGTCTTGAATGTCAATAGTTGGTTTATTAAATGTTCTTAAGTAACCTTCGTAAATATCTTTTCCTATATTTATTTCATACTTTTCATAATTAATAATATCGTACTTATTTTTTAATTCATTAAAATCTTTTGTATGATCTTGCTTCTTTTTTTTTTGAAAATTCAGTTCTTTTCTGACACCAATTAAATAAAAAAATAAATAAAAAAAAAAATCATTAATTTTTTTTTTTAAATTAATATCTAAAAGATAAAAATTTACTTTATTATTTTTGTAAAAAATATTCATAAAATAAAAGTATGATATCAAGCATCCTGAAAATTGATTAAATTCTACTAATACTATATTTTTATTTTGGACTTTTTTAATTGTATTTCTTTTTAAGCAAAAATATAAAAATTTAAAATTAATTGGATTAAGATTTCTTCTTATAATAGAATGAACATTTCTAAAAGTAATTTTCATATTATTTTTTACATTCTATAAAGAAACATTGATCTGCCCTATTATCTATTTTTTTTATATCTACTAATTGACTTTCTAAAAAATTTTTATTTGAGATATTTTTAAAACCTATTTCCTTAAGAATATTTGACAAAATTTCATAATTATAAATGTATTTAGTTTTATGACCTTCCACAGTTTCAAAACCATAAAACCAATTTAACAATTTTTCAGCATTATTATTCCCTGGAAATCTTGGCAAATTTTTTTCATTTTTTTGGTTAAAAAAGTTTTCATCATTATCAATATAATATTTTAATAATTTATCTAAACATTGAGTTGAAATTCTTAATATTCCTCCTTTGATCAATACTCGGTGAACATCATAAAGAATTTCTATAGCTCTTTGTTTTTCAAAATAGTTTATAGCGGACATACAAATAACAGTATTAAATCTATCATTTTCAAAAGGTAAATTTTGATTTTCTAAATTAACGATAATGTCTGAATTTGGACTTATATCCAAGTTTATATAATTTTCTATTATTACTGGTCCAGAACATAAATTCAATTTATGAATATCATCTAATTTACTTTTTTCATTTCTTTTTTTAAATCCAAAATTTTTATAATATTTTTTTTTAGCAATATACTTTACAACTCCAAATGGTATGAAATTTTTTATAAAATTAACTAAATTTAATTTCATGTTTTTTTTTTTTCATCTTTAATTTAATACATCTATTCAAATCGCCTCCGAAAGATAACTTAAATGATCCTCTTTCAGGACTATTCACGCCAACAAAATCTATTTCGGAAAAATTTTTTTTGAATTGAATAATTGAATTATAAATTATTAATGTATGATACGGAATATCTTTAAACTTTTTATTAGCTCCTGCAAACATATAATAAACTTTATTTTTAAAAGTTCCAAAAAAAGCGTATGAGATTATCTCTTTTTTTAGATGACAAGAAAAAAGTTCTCCCAATTTATTTTCATTCAAAGATTGCATTATTTTAAGACAAATTTTTTCATCATCAACAGAATCTTCATTTTTTTGATCTCCATAAAAAAAATTGGCTGCTGATTTAAAATTATTTGAAGAACTTATTTTTAATCCAATATTTTGTGATTTTTTTATTTCTTGTCTTCTAGCTTCACTAATCAATTCTCTTGAAAAATTTTTAAGTGAGATCTTGGAAGTAAAATAATCGTCAGTAGAATAACTTCCATTTGGATAATTATGCCATAAAAATGGCCTAACATCTAATAAGGTATCATCACAAGAAATTTCTATTTCATCATAATTTTTATATATGTGTTCTGAATATTTTTTAAAAGCTTTTACATTAGAAGATATTATTTTTTGCAACTTAGTAGATTTTCGATCTGAAAAAATGAAACCATTGTAAGCTTGAAATCTCAATCTATCTTTTCTTTCTTCCACTAAAGGTATTCCAAGAATTGGTTCATCACCTTTAAAATAACAAGTATAATTTATTTTTTCATTATGGTTATTCATAAATAAAGGATGATGATAAATTGTTAAGTTTTTTGACTTCATCAAATATTTAAGCCAATTTTCTTCAGTAATAATTTTTATCATACTCATTCAAATAAAAAATACATATAAATTTTAGTATTTTTTTAAACTATAAATTTTAAAAAATTTTTTAATTAAATTTATAACATTATTTTGATCTTTTTTTTTTAAATTATAATAAATAGGTAAGCTTATTGCTCTGTTATAATAATTTATTGAATTTCTGAATTGAGAATTTTGAAATCCTAATGATTTATAATAAGGGTGTAAATGAACTGGGATATAATGAATATTAACAAAAATATTATTTTTTCTTAAAAAATCAAATAATTTTTTGTGAATATTTTTAGAAACTAAAATAATAAATAAATGAAATGTAGAATAAATATCTTTTTGTCCTTTTTGAAAATCAATTGGTAAGCCTATAAGTTTTTTTTTATAATAATTTGCTATTAAGTTTCTTTCTTTTGTAAATTTTCTTATTCTTGTTAGTTGACTTATTCCCAAAGCTGCATGTATATCGCTCATTCTATAATTATAACCTAAGAATTTTTGTTGATAAAACCAACTTCCATGACTTTTGCCCAAAAATTTTTTTTTATCTCTTTCAATACCATGCTCTCTTAAACTTTGCATTTGTAGTGCCAGTGATTTAGAATTAGTTATCGCAACACCACCTTCACCACTAGTAATGATTTTTACTGGATGAAAGCTAGAAACTGTTATGTGTGAATATTTGCAACTTCCAACCTTGGTTTTTTTATAAACTCCACCAAAAGCATGAGATGCGTCTTCTATAATCTTAAAACCATATTTTTGAGAAAGTTTCATAATTTTTTGCATATCACATGACTGACCTGCTAAATGTACTGGTATCACTAGCTTTGGTAATTTTTTATTTTTTTTTGCTTGAACAAGTTTTTCTTCTAATAAAGTTGATGACATGTTAAATGTTTCAGGGTCTATATCCACAAAGTCAACTTTTGCTCCACAATACAATGCACAGTTTGCAGATGCTGCAAAAGTAATTGGTGAAGTCCAAACAATATCATTTTTTTTAACATTTAGCGCAAGACAAGCTATATGTAGCGCTGACGTACCACTATTAACCAATATTGAGTATTTTGATTTACAGAATCTTGAAATTTCAATTTCAAATTTTTTTACTGTTGGTCCAGTTGTTAAAAAATCTGAAATTAAAATTTTGTTTACACTTGCAATATCCCCAGATGAAATACTTTGCCTGCTATACGGCAATATTTTTTTTTTCATTAATTCTGATTTGTAATTTCTAATCTAATAATTTTTTCTAACTCTTTTACAGTTAAAAAATTATCGTTAGTTCCACTTGTGTAAATAAAATTATTTTTTACTTTTTTAAAATTTTTATAATAAAATTTCTCACTTTTTTTATCTGTATGACTGACAACAATATAATATTTATTTGTGTCAATCACTCTTTGACTTTCATTTTTAGATATTAATTCTTCATCAATTTTTTCACCCTCTCTCAATCCAATAATTTTAATCTTGCATTTTGGCGCTACAGCATTAGCTAAATCAAGTATTCTATAACTTGGACTTTTTCTTATATAAATTTCTCCACCAAAATTACTTGTAACTGCATATAGAACTGTCTCTGAGGCCTGATCTAATGACAAATTAAATCTTGTCATTTTTGGATGAGTAATTGGTAAATAACCTTTACTTTTGTGCTTTAGAAAAAAAGGAACTACTGATCCTCTGCTTCCCATCACATTTCCATAACGAACAATGCTAAATTTTATTTTCCTATTACCTTTAATGTTATTTGCGGTTAAAAAAAGTTTATCAGAACAAAGTTTTGTAGCACCATAAAGATTTATTGGGGTTACGGCTTTATCGGTAGATAACGCAATTACGTTTTGAACATTGCTATCTAAAGAAGCATCGATTAAATTTTGCGCACCCAAAATATTAGTTTTTATAAATTCAAAAGGATTATATTCTGCGGTTGGCACTTGCTTTAAAGCTGCCGCATGAATTACTATATTTATACCATCTAACGCTCTACTAATTCTATCTTTATCTCTTAAATCCCCTATAAAAAATCTCATTTTTGAAATATCGCTATCTTTATATTTTTTCTGCATTTCAAACTGCTTTAATTCATCTCGACTAAATACAACAATTTTTTTTAAATTCTTAAAATTTTTTAAAAGGATATCAACAAATTTTTGTCCAAACGAACCTGTACCACCAGTAATTAATATAGATTTATTTTTAAAGTAATTTTTATTTAACATTTTTGAACTTAATAATTTAATTATTCTACAATCATTATATTAATTTTTTAATTTTGAAAAGAACTTTAGATACTGCTAAAGCATCATTGACTTTACAAATTTGATAATTCTTTTTTTTGAATACTTTTGCAATCTCATCATAAACATGCCATTGTATTTTGTTTACGTGTAGATCTATTTTTTTATTATTTTTATCTAATATTTGGTATTTTGGATATCGTCTGTTTTTAACTATTTTTTGTAAATATAAATTTTCATGATGATCCCATAAAATTCTTTTATTTTTAGACAATAATTCAATTGATTGATGAGAATAATTGCTACTTTCATTCTCGATAAAATTGATAATTCCTTTTTTAAATTTAATATAAAAATCAACGAATTTATTTTTTTTAATTTTTTTTGATTTTTTATAAAGTAAACCAATTTTTTGTATAGGACCCATCCAATTATTTAAAAGTTCAATAAAGTGTGAGCCATTATTAAAATAACCTCTAGAAAACCAAACATTACCTTTTATAGGTGATTTAATTAGATTTTTAGAAATCATAGATTTAATCTTTATAACTCCTGGTAAACAATGCCTTCCATAATTAATAAATAGTTTAATTCTTTTCGATTTACAAATTTTAGAAATTTTTACAGACTCGGCGTATGAATTACAAAAAGGTTTTTCACACAAAATTATTTTAGGTCTATAGTTTTTTATAATAGTATTAATTACATCATGATGATTTTTTGTTGGCACAGCAACTACAACCATATCTGGTTTTAATTTAACCAAAGCTTTCTTTAGTGAAGAAAAAACAGGAGTTTTATACACTCTTTTAAAAATGTTTCTCTGATACTCACTTGAATCAATTGCTCCAACTAATAAAAAATCCGGATGTTTAATTATTGATTTTGCATGTGTTAGCATACTTTTGTTTTTGGATTGAAAATCATAATTTAACCCAATTTCGCCAAGACCAATTAATAAAGTAGAAATTTTTTTTTGTTTCATTTTTTTATAAATTAAAGAATAAAGTAAAATGTTATAATATCTATTATATTGATTTATCAATATAAAAAAGAGGTATTGTATTTCTTATTCTTTTTAAGTTTATATTAATTGATTTCAAACCACATATCTTTCCAACTACCATGGCCATGCTATTATGACCACAAACCATACCTGCTTTATTAAAAGATTTTATTAAGGTTTTATTTTTATCAAATTCAACTTTAATTTTTCCTGATATAATATTTTTATATTTAGTTTTTTGCTCTGAAGGATGAGGTCTGATTATTATTTTTTTTATTTTTTTGTGACTATCAATATAATTCAAACATTTATTAAGAATATATTTATCATTATATTTTTTATTATTTAATCTATCTATATTACTTGAAACAAACAAAATGGTGTCAAGAGCTCTATAATTTTTTTTTTTAATTTTTTTTTTTATTTCTTTCCAGTATGGATTTCTAAAATAAAAAATGTTTTTAAATAATTTTTTTGCAATTTCCATTGCAAATTTATCTCCTAAAATAATTTTATTCGGCAAAATAACTCTGTTTTTTCTTATAAATCTTTTTTTATAATTAACCCAGTGATCTAAAAAGCTATAAACTTTTTTATCAATACTATTACAATATTCAATTGCATTATACTCTAAATCTGATTTCGATGATGTACCAGTAAAAACAACATCGCAAGATTTAATTGTTTTTTTAATGTCAAAAAACTTTTTTTTTTTTGAAAATATTTTTAATGCTGGGCCAGATAATAGAAATTTAAAATTACCTTGAAAGGAACTTGTCAAAGATCTAAGTATTTCTGCACCACCTGCATCATTAGAAACTATACAAATTTTTTTGTTTTTGAATTTTCTAATTCTGTCCATACTTTAATAAATTTATTTGATAAAAAATCTAAATCACTCTTACCTAAATCATATTTACAAAACTCAAAATTTAAAAAAGTTTTATCATGTAATTTTTCAGCTATTGGGCATAAGCCCTTATAATATTTAATTTTAGAATTAAAAATAGACCAAGGAAAATTTTTTTTTCCATAAGCAATCTTTTTTTTATAAACTGGAAGTAAATGAAGATTTTGATAACCTTCCATAAAACCTGGTAAACCAGATTCTCTTAATTTTCTAACTAATAACTTTCTTGTAAATTTTATTTTATCTAAATCTAATACCATAGGGAAAGAGTAGAAACTGTGTGAACAATTTTTTTCTATTGAAGGTAAAATTAGGCCATTTAAATTTTTTAATTTATTAATTAAATATTTTGCTTGTTTCTGTTTTCTAATTACAATATTTTTCAATTTTTTTAGTTGCTCTATCCCTATAGCAGCTTCAATTTCTCCTAATCTAAAATTAAATCCAATCATGTTGTTTATTTCATTGCTATTTTTTCTAATAGTAACTTCAGCATGATTTCTTAATAGCTTTACCCTTTGAGCAAGCTTTTTATTATTCGTCACAATAATTCCACCTTCACCAGTTTGGATGTGTTTATGACAATTTAAACTATAACCTCCAATATCTGTCAAAGTTCCAGCTAATTTTTTTCCATAAAATGAGTATGGGGATTGAGCCGAGTCTGAAATAATTTTTATATTCTTTCCTTTAATTATTTTTTTTAGGCCAGAAACATTTGATGGGTGACCAAATATATCAATAGTAATAATAGCTTTTGTTTTTTTATTAATTAATTTTTTTACACTTTCGGGATCGATACAAAAAGTTTTTGGATCTATGTCAGCAAATATTGGTATTGCATTCCAATGTAGAATTGCAGTTGCTGTTGCTGACATGGTCCATGGACTTACAATTATTTCATCACCTGGATTAATATCAAGTGCTCCAACACAAGCTATTAACCCAGAAGTCCACGAGTTTACAACAATAGAATACTTTGTATTATAAAATTTATTTAATCGTTTTTCAAAAATTTGATTAAACTTACCACCATCAAGTTTATCTGGATTTGCAATAAAACCTGACAATATACCTGACTTAAGAACTTTTTTTGTTATTTTAATTTCTTCATTTCCAATTGTGGAAAATGGTTTAAATTTTTTAAAATTTGTCATTACTTGCCTTATATAAAGTTTCTGCAAATTTCCAATCCTCAATATTATCTATATCTTGAACACGATGTTTGGGCATTAAATATACAGAAGAATATGCATCAAACATTTTTTTTTTCTTTACCCAACCATCAAAACTTCCCCAATAAAACTGTCCCGCGTCATGATATACCTCTTTTAAATCTTGTGATCTTTTTTTATAATTTTTACAATCAACCATTTTAATACTTCCTTTTTCATTAACATAAAATCCTCTTTGAATTGGATATGAAAATTTTGAAGCAGCAAATATAAAATCTTTTTTTCTTTTTTTAAATAATCTATAAGAATTTATTAAATGATAAGATTTCATCAAAGGTGCAGTGGGATATATACAACAAATATTTTTGGGATTTAATTTTTTTTCTTTTAGCCACTTTACTGCGTGAAACATAACATCTGCCGTTGGTGTAAAATCATCTGATAAATTTTTAGGTCTAACAAATGGGACTTCAGCACCAAATTTTTCAGAAATTTTTTTAATTTTAGAAGAGTCGGTAGAAACAATTATTTTATCAAATAACTTTGTTTTTTTTGCCTCATTGATTGAATATGAAATCATTGGTTTTCCACAAAAAATTTTTATATTTTTGTTCTTTATTCTTTTGCTTCCTCCTCTTGCTGGAATAATAGCTATATTCATTTAGATAAAATATTTTAATTTTAATGCTAAGGGAAATTTAAAATCTCTTCTTGCTCTCAAACCAATATATTTTTTCAATTTAATTGGATCATCTCCATAACCTCCCCTTATAGATTTTATATGATCAGATGTTATTTTTTCACCTTTTTTTACATTTTTGACCAAATATAGTGATCTTTTATACTTAACGCTGTTACTTTCTGATTTAGAAATTCCCAAAAATTTTCTTCCATAAGATAATTTGGCTATTTTACATCCATCAACTAAATTTTGAAATTCTTTTTCACCAATTGAAAATTTTGAATCTAGTCCTTTTTCATTTATTTTGAAATGTTTTTCAATAACCGTTGCACCTAATGCAACACTAGTGATCGCTGGTACAATGCCCAATGAATGATCAGAAAAACCTATTTCACATTTAAATTTTTTTTTCATGTGTTTAATAGAGATTAAATTTAAATCTTTGTAAGGAGCAGGATATGAACTAGTGCATTTTAGTAATATTATTTTTTTTGATCCCTTTTTTTTCGCAAACCTAATAATTTTATGTAAATGATTTTCTGAGGCCATTCCAGTTGAAATAATTAGTGGTTTTTTTGTTTTTGCAGCTCTTTCGATTAATTCGAAGTCATTATTTTCAAATGATGCAATTTTGTATAACGGTGGATTAAATTTCTCTAAAAAATCTATTGCGCTAACACTAAATGGGGTACTAAATAACAATATATTATTTTTTTTTGCAAAATTAAATAATTCTTTATGCCACTCTCTAGGTGTGCAACCTTTTGCGTATAAATCAAATAATTTTTGACCTTTCCATATGCTACTCTTTTCCTTAATAAAAAAACTTCCTTTTGAAGTATTAATAGTCATCTCCTCAGGAGTATATGTTTGTAACTTGACTGCACTTGCACCAGCTTTGGATGCTGATAAAATTAATTTTTTTGCATTTTCAATAGATGAATTATGATTTGCCGATATCTCAGCTATTAAAAAAACTGGATATTTATTTCCTATTTTAATCTTTGAGCGCATAACTATCTAATAAATCATAAAAAGATTTATTAAAAGATTTAAATTTAAACTTAGCATCATAAATCTTTTTTTTTGGCTTAATATGCTTATAATTACCTCTCTCAATGCGAACAGTAACACTTCCTTTTCTATTTAAATTAACAAAATCTTTTATGGGATTATCAGCAATATAAACTAAAGAATTCCAATTGCATTTTTCGTAATTTAGAATTTTTTTAAAACAATGAACTGAAGGTTTTTCGTTTTTAATACCGTAATTTCTACTTATAAATGTTTTTTTAAAATACTTTTTTATACCTAGTTTCTTAATTTTATTTTTTTGTACATGTTTGTTACCATCTGTAACAATATATTTATTTATTTTCTTATAATTTAAGAAAATTTTTTTTGAATCGTTATGGGTTTTTAATTTAAATTGATTTCCTCTGAAAATTTTAATAGCAAGTATTAAATTTTTTTTTGAAAAAATTTTTGAGTTTATTAAAAATCTATTTAAAATTTTTTCTCTTCCATTTTTTTTAGTATCAATAATTAACATACTATAAATACTTTTTTCACTCATATTTAGTTTTTTTGAAAAAAATTTTGATATTGCCCTTAAACCATTTATATAAAAGGATTTTTCCTCATAAATAGTATCATCTAGATCAAATATAAATATCATCAACTGAGTATGTTTTTTTTATTTTAAAGAATTTTTTATTTTTTTTCATAGTTTGAATAATTTTTATTTTGGGTGAAACTCCATCTTCTTCCAAAATTGACCAATTCAAGAAATCAAGACCATTCATATGTGAAAAAGACATACTTCCACCAACCCTAGGATTGCAATCAAAAATATAAAATTTCTTTTTTTTTATGAACCCTTGTAGATTCACTATTCCAGTTAAGTTAAGCTTTTTCAAAGCTAATTTAACTACCTTCGAAATATTTTTATTTAGAAAGAAGTTTGAAATTTCAGACTCTCCATTTTTAATTCTCAACCTATTTCTGAGCATTATACTATAACTTTTTTTATCTTTACTAATCCAGCAATCAGCACTTATTTCTTTTCCAGACACACGCTCTTGATATATTTGAACTGATTTATTATTTCCCTTTTGAAGAAAATCTTTTCCACCAGCTCCAAAACGAGGTTTTTTAATGAAATTTTTAAATTTATTTTTTTGTAAACAAGTTTCTGGGGTTAAAATTTTATTTTTTTTTAGGAAAAGATAAAAAGAATATTTATCTAAACAAAATTGAATCGATTTGAAATTAGATACAATTACTTTAATTTTATTTTTTTTAAAAAAGGTTTTATTTTTAGACCAAAATAATAACTCCGAGCTTCTTGTGGGCAGGACAAAATTGATACCTTTTTGCTTTAATTTTTTACAAATAATCTTTAAATTTTTTTTTTCTAGTTTTGGTAATTTTATAAATCCATCACTTAAATATTTTGTAACAACCTCCTGATCTTTGTCAGAACAAAAAACTTTAGATCTTTTTGCTATTTTTCTTAGACTATTTTTTGCTAATACAACTAAACTACTTTTATTTGATGATGAGGTAATTAATAAATTACAGTGATCTATAACAAAATTGTAATTATCTTTACCTAAAAGTATAGAATTGTAAAATTTTCCATTTTTATAAATATGATTTTTCAGGCAACCTTCTATAACAAAATTATTACTTATTAAAAATGAGATTACATCTTTCCTAAATTCATAGGTTTCTGAAAAAAATTTTTTAAATTTTAATTCTTTAAAGAGAATTTCTTGCAATAATTCTAAACTATTTTGAAAAATATCTAAAAATATTTTTTTTTTATTATACTTAGAATCCAAAATAAATGATAATTCTGCTCTCTTGTTTGACCAATCTAGATTTGTGAGCCCACAATATCCAACTAAATTTTTTCCTTTAAAAATTAAAAGTAAAATATTTTTTGGTCTTAGAGATTTAAAATCTGTTTTAATATTTTTGCTAAAATAATTATTTTGTTCTTTTTTAGAGATAATGTTATTTTGTCTTAAAATTTTTTTTTGCTTGTTTCGTATTAACCTTACATTTTCTAAAAATTTTTCTGAAAACGGTTTAAATTCAAGTTTACTTTTTCTATAACTATTTTTATTTAAAATAATATACATCTATAAAGTTGTTTTTTTAAAATTTTCTGATTAAAATATTATCATACCAATTATGTTCTAATGAATAACTCAATATTTTTTAACACTAACAATCCTGATTTAATAACAAAAAAAATATATTTATTTGGAAATGGGGATATTGCTGCAAAGACAATAAGTAAAATCAGATTTAAATTTAAAATATTAGGTATTTTTGATAATAAAAAAACCTTATGGGGAATAAAAACTAAAGATGGATTATCAATATTATCTCCGAATTTTATAAAAAAAATTAAAAAAAATTCTTTTCATATTATAATCACCACATCTTCTTACAACGATGTTTCAAAACAACTTAAAAGCTTCGGTTTAAAACCTAATAAAGATTTTTCTGTTACATATTTACTGCAGGATCAATCTACTATAGATGAAATTCAAAATTATGAATGTAAACTTTCATTTACAAGTGGTACTTTTAAAAAAAATAAAAAAAATGCTGGTGGCGGTATTTATAACTTAACTTTAAATAAAAATAATTGGAAAATAGAAAAAAAAGTAAGTGGATCATGTTACTCGATCATTGAAAATAATAATCATTATTACTTCACTCACTCTGAAAAAGGATTAGTAAAGTCTAATAAGTCTTTTAAAATTTTGAAGGTATTTAATTTAAATTCATCTTTACGAGCACACGGCATATCATATTCAAAAAAATATAAATCTTTCTTTGTTGCATGCGCTAATGCGGATAAAATTTTAATGATTAATGAAAATTTGACTAAAATCACAAATGAATTTTCAATTTCTAATAAAAAAAATGAAGATGAAATTTCAAGACATCATTGTAATGACTGTTTTGTTAAGGATGACAGTTTATTTGTTTCTGTTTTTTCTGTATCTGGAAACTATAAATATGATGCTTATGATGGTGGTATAATTGAAATTGATTTAAACACCGGGGAAAAAATTTCAGTCGTTAAAGATAATTTAATAATGCCACATAATGTAATGCTAATAAATGATAAATTTCATGTCCTTGACTCATTAAAGGGAAATCTTTTAACAAATAATTTTTCAATTCAGGGTACTTTTCCAGGTTTTTCTAGAGGTTTAGATTTTGATGGGAAATACTATTTTATTGGACAGAGTAGAAATAGACAATTTAGCAAACATAGAAATATTATGAATAATGTTTCTTCTGATACAGGAATTATTATTTTTGATAATGTTAATAAGGTATCTAGATTTTTAAATTTAGATAATGAAATTTCTGAAGTACATCAAATTTTAATACATAAATAAAATAATGACAGATAGGTATATTAAATATTGTATAAAATGCACTATACCTGAAACAAGACCACATACTGAAATAAATGAAGAGGGAATATGTACTGCTTGTAAATATTATGAATATAGGGAAAATATTGATTGGAATAAAAGAAGAGAGGAATTTGAAAAATTAATAAACAAATACAAAAGAAAAGATTACTATGATTGTCTTGTCCCATCAAGTGGGGGGAAAGATAGCACATATCAAGTTTTAAAAATGTTGGAATACAATATGAGGCCACTAGTAGTGACAATAACTACTGATTGGTTATCAGATTTAGGCAGAAAAAATTTAGAAAATTTAAAAAACTTAGGTGTTGATTATATTGAATACACATTGAATCCAATTATAAGAAAAAAAATAAACAAATTTACTCTTCAAACTGTTGGTGACATTACATGGACTGAAGAGGTTGGAATTTTTTGTTCAGTAGCTAGATTAGCCTGTAAAATGGATATTCCGTTAATTATTTGGGGCGAAAATCCACAAAATGAAAATGGAGGTCCAGAGGAAAATTCTGATTTTTTTGACGAAATAGTTCAAAGAGTTGATCATAAATGGTTTCAAGAGTTTCAAACACCGGGTGGCTTAAGAAGTTCTGATATATTAGATTATTGGGAAAATGATGGAATAAAAAAATCAGACTTAATGCCTTATACATATCCTGATGCAGATGAAATAGATAAAAAAAAAATCATTGGAATATTTCTTGGACATTATTTCCCTTGGGATGGTCATGAAAATGCACAAATTGCAATTAAAAATGGATTTACTACATATGGTAAATGGGTTGAAGGAAATATTGTTGATTATGAAAATCTTGATAATTATTTAATGAGAATACATGACTATTTTAAATTTTTGAAATACGGATATGATAGAGTTTCTGACTGGTCATCTTTAGCTATTAGAAGAAATAGATTAAATAGAGATGAAGCTATTAACTTAACTAAAGAATATGGTGGAAAGTTTCCTAAAGAATATTTAGGAAAAAGTTTAAAGGAAATTCTAAGATATATTGATTTAACTGAAGATGAGTTTAAATTAATCTGTAATAGATTTACTAATAAAAAAATATTTAAAAAAAATTCAGATGGGAGCCTTCAGCATGATGATCTAGAAAATCTTATGAAACTAAATCACGACAATGTTAAATAAAAAAATTGTCATTATCGACTCAGATATATGTAATGTGGGTTCAGTTCAAAGAGCAATTAAAAAAATTGGTTTTGAAGCAAAAATTTCTAGAAACAAGGATGATATTAATAACTCAACACACATAATTTTACCTGGAGTGGGATCTTTTAATGAAGGTATTAGGAGTTTAGAAAAGTTTAATCTAATTGAAATCCTCAAGACAAATGTAAAAACCAACAATAAACCTTTGCTTGGAATATGTTTGGGAATGCATCTGCTAGCTAAAAAAGGTTTTGAAAATGGCGAAAATTTAGGGCTAAATTTTATATCTGGTGAAGTAAAAGAATTAAGTAGTTTAAATAATGAACTTAAACTTCCACACATGGGGTGGAACGAAGTCAACTTTAAAAAAGATGCATTGTTAGAAAATATAGATAACAACAAAGACTTTTATTTTGTTCATAGATACTTTTTTGATACAAAGCAAATAAATGATATCGTAGCAACTACTAGTTATGGTATAGAATTTCCATCTATAATTAAAAATAAAAATATTTATGGAGTTCAGTTCCATCCCGAAAAAAGTATGAAAAATGGATTAAAGTTGTTAAATAATTTCATAATGTTTAATGCTTAAATTAAGAATTATTCCCACACTTCTGTTTAATAATCTTAAATTGGTTAAAGGAAAAAAATTTGATAGCTGGAGGACTGTTGGTGAAGTGGTACAAGCTGCTAGGTTATATAATATTAGAAAAGTAGATGAATTAATCTTACTAGATGTTAGTGCAACAAATAATAATTACAAAATTGATTTAGATTTAGTTGATAAAGTTGCTAATGAATGTTTTATGCCACTAACATTTGGAGGTGGAATAAGTTCAATTAATGATATTTCTTCATTGCTAAAAGCAGGAGCTGACAAAGTTTCTATAAACACAAAAGCTATCACAAATATAGATTTTATAAGAGAAGCCTGTAAAACTTTTGGAGGTCAAAGTATAGTCATTTCAATTGATTATAAAATAATCGATGGAAAAATTAAAATTTTTTCTAACTCTGGAAAAAAGGAAACTAAAATTGATATATTTGAATATTTAAAAAAGTTGGAAGATTTAAATGTTGGGGATATTATATTTACATCAATTGAAAAAGATGGAACTATGAGTGGTTATGATGTTGAAAATATTAAAAAAATTTCAAATTTCACCAATATTCCTTTAATTGCGTCTGGTGGTGCAGGAAATTTTGAAAATATATTAAAACTAAAAAAAACAACAAAAATTTCAGGAATTGCTGCTGGAAGTATTTTTCATTTTACGGAAAAGACACCGTTAGATGTAAAGAAATACTTAAAAAATAACGGTGTCAATATTAGATTATAATTAATATTAAATTACTAAAAATTTTTTTCAGTGCATAAATCAAGCCAATTGAGCTATTAGTACTGGTCAGCTACACGCATTACTGCGCTTCCACATCCAGCCTATCAACGTGGTGGTCTACCACG